>WNFY01018861.1_pt1 | contig 18016 bp, 17 predicted proteins | sample 5400091 | NCBI WGS metagenome assembly WNFY01 (sample SAMN13153364, study PRJNA577476) | soil metagenome | isolation source: 60 cm soil or saprolite under grassland replicate 1 | place: USA:California | collected 2016-06-15
AGATGAAATTTCACAGTTAACCGTTGGATCATCCGATACCGTTGCGAAAACTGATGTAAATGACCCGAGTAAAGTACTTGAATATGTTGTAACAAAAGCCAGCTTTGATCCTAAAAGTGTTGTAAAGATCCGTATTAAAGAAGAGTGGGTGTTTGATCGTGAGGCAAGCCGTATGTTTGTAAGGATACTTGGCATTGCACCACTAAAAACTCTATTCCTGCCTAACGGACAGGAAAGGGGAACATCAGCTATGTTTTGGGTTTATTATCCTGATCTTCGTCCTTTGCTGGCAAAGTATGAAGTATACAATCCAAAAAATATGGGCATGGGTCGTATGACCTGGGAAGAGCTTTTTGAAAGCCGTATGTTCAGTAGTTATATTGTGAAATCTACTTTAGATAATCCGGGCAACAAAAATATCAGGGTCTATGTTAAAGATCCTATTCTTGCATTGGTTGAAGGAGATAATGTTAGAGAAAGAATTTTTAACTACGAGCAGGATCTTTGGTCTTATTAAGTTTAAAATAATTTGCTATCGTAAAAATCCCATCCGCCTTTAGGCGGATGGGATTTTTGTTTTTAAATATTTCAATGTTAATAACTTATTTTTTTAAAAAATACCCGAAAGTGGTATAGGAAATCTGGGGAATTGTTGTATTTTCGTTACGGTTTTTCATAGGATATTGGATTTTAAAAACGGGGCTGGATTTCTATCCGGGCCCCTTTTTTTATATAGTTGCTTCATGCGTTCTATTAAAATACTCATGCAGGATTTTTGCTTTTGCTTTTCCAATCACTACAGATAACTCCTCCTCAGTTTTTTGTTTAATGTTATTGACCGATCTAAACTTTTTTAATAAGATATCAATGCTGTTTTTTCCAATGCCCTTAATCTCTTCTAATTCATTTTTAAAGGTTCCCTTGCTTCTTTTCTGTCGGTGAAAACTAATTCCAAAGCGATGCACCTCATCCCGGATACGACGAATTAATTTCAGACTATCGCTGCTATAGGGAAGCTTTAGCGATTCCCTATCTCCCGGAAAAAAGATTTCTTCCTCATTTTTTGCCAGGCCAACTATGGTTGTCCTGCCTGTCGCATTTAATTCCTCCACGGCTTCTACAGCCGCATTTAACTGGCCTTTACCGCCATCAATGATCACCAGTTGAGGAAAGGGCTGATCTTCAGCAAGCAATCGTTTATATCTTCTAAAAACGGTTTCTTTCATGGAAGCGAAATCATTGATACCTTTTACAGTTTTGATATTAAAGTGGCGATAGTCTTTTTTACTGGGCATGCCATTTTTAAAGGAAACCATTGCCGATACCGGAAAGCTGCCCTGGAAATTGGAGTTATCAAAACATTCGATTTGTACAGGTAATGCAGGAAGCTGTAAATCCTTCTGGATTTTCTCCAATAATTTTGTTTTGTCTGAATTTTTTCCTTCTAATTTTAAACGCTCTTTTTGCTTCAGATCTTCTATAAAGTAATTTACATTCCTTTCCGAGAGTTCAAGCAGTTTCTTTTTATCACCACCCCCGGGAATTGTTATCGCCACATCTGGTTCTGAGTAGTCGATCGCAAACGGAAGAAGGATTTCTTTTGCCTGGCTATTAAAAGTGGTGCGAAACTGTGCTATGGAAAATGAAAGAATTTCTTCAATTGTTTCGTCGAGATGTGTTTCAACTTTTAGTGTTTTAGTTTGAACAATAGTTCCATTTTGTACCATTAAATAATTGACATAGGCCACATCAATTTCCTTAACAATGGAAAAAACATCAACATCTCCGAGTTTTGGAGTGACTATAACAGATTTTGCCTGATAATTTTCTATGAACTCAATTTTTTTTCGTACCGGCTCTGCTTTTTCAAATTCCATTCGATTCGCATAGTCCTTCATTTCATTTTTGAAATGCTGAATAACTGGTCCTAATTTTCCCTTTAAAAGATTTTTGAGTTGTTGCAATCCTTCATCATAATCTTCTTTGGTTTGAAGTTCTTCGCAGGGTCCTTTGCAATTACCCAGATGATATTCCAGGCAAACTTTAAATTTTTTTTTCGCAATATTTTTTTCAGTAAGATTCAGAGAACAGGTTCTGAGTTGAATGGTTTGTTTAATGAAATTCAGGAGCTCTCTTACTTTACCTACAGAAGTATAGGGACCCAGATATTCGGAACCATCATCCATCTTTTTTCTGGTTAGAAACACTCTTGGAAATGGTTCATTTTTTATTACTATATAGGGATAACTTTTATCATCTTTAAGATTGATGTTAAACCGCGGCTGAAACTGTTTTATCAAAGAATTTTCAAGAAGAAAAGCATCCTGTTCTGAATTTACAATAGTGAATTCTATCTTGCTTATGCGTTGTACCAGCTCATAAGTCTTATAACTGGTAAATGTTTTTATAAAATAGGAGGTAACACGTTTACGAAGATTTTTTGCTTTACCAACGTAAATGAGATTATTATCCAGGTCAAAATATTTATAAACACCAGGGTTGCTTGGAATACTGCCCGAAACATTTTTATATTCTACTGGGGTCATTCACGATGCATTAATTATTTTCCTGATCGTTCCAAACTACTTCCATTATTGAGGTTTTTTCTTCTTCGGTTTTTTTCTGAGTAATGGTTATTATTTGAAATTTTTCGTCAGTATACCAGGTCATTCTCTTTATTACCGTGCTATCTTTATCAGTTTTAAATCTTTCTATATAAATACTTCTTATTTTATCATTCGGCGGGTCAGGAACAATTCTCACTTCCTGCCTGCGAACTTCCAGGTTTTCATCCGGGGTGGTCGCAATAAAAACAACCAGGCCCAGGTCATTGTTCATCATTCTTTCCTCCGTGTACTTGCCTCCAAATTTTTTTGAAATGTCAGGTGTTTCAATAAAATCTTTTGCGAGATTTTTAAAATCCTCTCTTTTCACGTATATCGTGTCATAAGTGCTGTCTGTTGCCGAAACAAGTTGTATGATCCGATAAACCGAAGTGTCTACATGGGCTATTTGCCCTTTTATAAAAGCCAATGCAGGAAAAACATCATTTTTTTCTTGTTTACAGCCACTATAAAAAAATATTGTAGACAATAAAGCTATTGATGCCAGATTTTTCTTCATTACTAAAACGGATTTCGAATAATTTATAAAATTAACGGAAACAATTTTTAAGAGAAAACCCTGTTAAAAATAACAGGGTTTTCTAAAATTAAGGAGCAGTTAGTATCGGCTACTTATTACTTGAAATGCCGATTTTAAAACCAAAGTCAAATAGATTTTCTTTTACAGGGTATTTATCAATAAAGCTTGAAAGCAATTGGTACCGTACCTGAGGACCAACCTGCCATTTCATTTTGCCGGTTGAATAAGAAACAAATGTTTCCAGGCCCGTATTGATATTCCAGTGACGGGTCAACCATGGAACTTCTGCATAGTTTTTATAATCTGTAGAAAGCAGGTACGCCCTGTCACCCAGTATGTAAGTGGGTTGAATAGTTCCTGCTATACCAAACTGCACTTTTTCATCCCCAATAAGATTTACTTCCACACCGACCGGCATAGATACCTCAAAATAAAAGTTCTGCAGCCAATCTGATTTGTAACCACTAAAATTTCTATGTGTGCTAACGGCATAGAACGAATCAACACCTGTATTTCCCCTTAAGGCTATTCTTGCTACTTCAAAAGAAGTATTAAAGGCCTTAATGTCATACCGGTTAATATTAAATTGTAAGCCTGCCTTTACCTTAAAATTAGAAGTTAAGGCATATTTTGTCGTTAAACCAAATTCAAGACCCATGTCAGGCTTATGAGTTACCTTACTGTTTATATCATATAAGGGTGGATACGTAGTAGGAGCATTAGCCGCAAAACTATTCAGCACACTTTCTATTGTCCAGTTGAAACTATTTGAAGTGGTTAATTTTTTGGGATATTCAAATGTTTTTTGTGGATGAAGATCATTAATGATATCCTGGTCAGTTAATTCATCAGTTATGTTTAAAGCGGAAGGATCAAAACTATTTTCGTTTTCTTTATGGTAATTATTTTCTTTTAAATTCACCAGATCATTGATGCTTTCTTTATAAAAATTGTTCTGTGGAATTGCAATTTGATTCCTCAATGCGAAAGTATTTACAGAATTGTTTTTGGGCTTAATTGAGCTGATTCGTTTATCTGCAGATGATACTTGTAAATCAGAAACCGGAATTTGTTTATGGACAACAGGCTTATTGGCAGTAATAACCGTTTCCTTTGACGAATTCGTGATAAGCAGAGTGACCAATATACCGGTGATTAGTAGCAAAGCAATGCCAAGACCAAACCATTTCCGGCGTGTATGAAGAGTTGTATAAATTCCATTCCATACCCTTGAAGAAGGATACAACCGGTATTGATCTGCGTTTTCCTTTAAGAACCTTTCAAACTCATTATTAAAATTTCTCTCCATAATCAGTCAGCGATTTAGGGGTTAGGATCGGTTTATCTTTTCATCGCAGCCAACCACTCTGCATCTTCCTTTGATTTTTGAATGATCTTCTTTCGCACCAATATATCCTCTAACATTGCTTTAGCCCTGGTGTATTGGCTACGGCTTGTACTCTCCTCTATATCCAGCATTATTCCTATTTCACGGTGACTGTATCCTTCAATGGCGTACAAGTTTAAAACTGTTCTGTATCCAACAGGAAGCATCCTTATGCATTCTACAATTTGTTTAGCCTGAACAATTGATGGTACACTTTCTTCTCTTACCTGCACTGCTGTTGCGTGAATGATATCCACACTCTCATTAAATTTTTTATTCTTCTTTAATACATTAATACAGGTATGAACAATAATTCTCCTTATCCATCCTTCAAAAGCACCTCTATTACCAAATGTATGCATCTGAGAAAAGATCTTAATAAAGCCTTCCTGCAACATATCCTCAGCATCCTCACGGTTATGTGCGAAACGATAACATACCGACAACATTTTGGGACTATACCGATTATATAATTCCCTTTGAGCGGTAGGGTCGTTTTGCAAACAGCCTTTTAAAATGGCTTCCTCGGTCATAATTTCCCTTTGGTTGCCTGTAATTTAGACAATTTTTGTTTTATAATGCTGCACTAAAATGTAAAAAATCAGGTTTTTCTTTGAAGCAGGATTTGGTACCGGCTAAAAATTTCTATTAAGCTTCCGTTGTGTCGCATGCCGACGTTTACGGGCGGACATCCCGATCAGAGACGATAAATGTTCCGATTCCGACCAAAGCGTCAGAACATTTATCGTTGAAATTCTTTAGCGTTCTTATCACTTACCTGCATTTTTATATCTTCAAACTATTGTTTTTTCTCTGAAGACTATCCGGTGGGTATTTTGCCTTCATATCATTCGTTATCCCTTGCGCCCAGTTAATTAATGTATTTTTTTCCTGGTCGGTTAAAATAGCATCTTTATGAACCCAGCGGTAAGAATTTAAAGGCATCTCACCTTTTTTTATCTGGTCAACAGTTGCTTCCATTTTGTGATACTGAAAGCGTAAAGGTTTATTTGTGAAGTCGTCATAATTCAATTCACGCTTTCCTTCATTAATATGATTCGTGAGCCACCAATCCAGTGGCTGAATTTTAAAGTACCAGCGATAGCGTGTATTGTTGCAATGGCAATCCATACAGGCTTTGTCCAGAATTGTTTTTACGTCGGCGGGGACATTGTATGCTTTTGTTATATTGTTCGGCTGATCACCTGTTGAAATATTTCTTCCGGGGTGAATAAATTGAATTATGATCAGGATCATTAACAATACAAGTAAAATCTTTTTAAACATCTTAAAGTTTATTTGTCAATTAGAATTTCACCGGTCATTTCTTTTGGAATCGGAATGTTCATGACAGTTAAAATAGTGGGAGCAACGTCTGCTAATTTCCCGGGTTTCAGGTCATAAGTTGCCACTTTTGGTGAAGGAATAAGGATTCTTTTTTCTCCTTCAAAGGGAATTTCTCTGCCCCCGCTAAAAAAGAAAGTTACATGAGGATATTTTTCGGTTTCAGCAATCCTGATTTGCTTAAGATGATGTCGCTCCAACACTTCGCCTATTGTATTATTCAAATTTTCGTTACTGAAAATAACATGTACGTTTTTAAATGAGCGGTCATACTCAGTCATTGTTGTATAATCGAGCGATAATTTTTTCATTCCAAAATCAGGAAGGTCTCTTTGCGTGAGTACCTGGGTTATTTCACGACAGCGATCAGTTCTGAAATTGAAACAGATCACCACATCGCCATCTTTTATTTGAGCTATAGGTTCCTGAGCTTCATTTACAATTACACACGGTTTAATAAATTCATCAGTCACATTTTTTACATAAGAATTTTTGATAGCCTCCAAGGCATCGGTGGCTTTTTCTCCTTTGCCATTTACCAGTGCATCATAAGTAAGTTTAACTCTTTCCCAGCGTTTATCTCTGTCCATGGCATAATACCTGCCGCTAACTGTAGCAATTTTTCCAACTGTTTTATGTAAATGCGATTGGAGATCATTTAAAAAATTTAACCCGCTTTTTGGATCTGTATCTCTTCCATCTGTGAAAGCATGAATAAAAACATCATTAAAATTTTCACTTTTGCATACATCAATAATTGCCTTTACATGATTAATGTGTGAATGCACGCCTCCATCACTGACCAGTCCGATCAGATGTAAAGACTTTTGATTTTTTTTTGCAAGCCTGATGGCATTTAGCAGGTTTTCATTTTTGGCAAATGAACCATCTTGGACAGCTACATTTATTCTTTGCAATTCCTGGTAAACAATGCGCCCGGCACCTAGATTAAGATGCCCTACTTCCGAATTGCCCATCTGTCCCTCTGGCAGGCCAACCGCCTCTCCACATGTAGTTAAAGTAGTGTTAGGATATTTTTGATACAGGGAGCTAACGAACGGCGTTTTGGCATGCTGAATTGCATCAGCGGATGCAACTTTTCCCAACCCCCAGCCGTCCATTATTATCAGGATAACTTTTTTATTGTTCATTTCCAGTCAGAATTTAGGAAGGAAGTGATAATAGTGTTTTCGTTCTTAAAAATTATGTTTATGAGTAGTATTTGTCCCGTTAAAGTTTGTAAAACTACTTTATTTAATGAATTGGCTGTTATTCTATGAAAAGCATGTTCTTTTTACTATTTTAGTAGTCGCGTAAAATGCTATGAACTATGGCACATTTTTCGTTCCCTACCACTGTGAAAACGAATTTTTATATGAAAAAAATTATTTCTACACTTACAATTTTTCTAAGCCTGGTAATGGTTTCATTCACTACCCAGAATACAAACCTTGATGAAGTGATAGGTGCCCTTAAAGACGGTAAGGCCACCGAATTGGGTAAGTACATGGATGATAATATAGAGGTTACTTTGCCTGATAAAAGCAATAATTACAGTAAAGCACAAGCCATTCTTGTTCTCAAAGATTTCTTTGATAACAACGAGGTAAAATCATTCGAAGTAAAACACAAAGGTGACCAAAGTGGTGGTCAATTTTGCGTGGGTACGCTTCAAACAAAATCTGGTAACTACCGCACTACCATTTTTATGAAAACGAAAGCAGGCAAAGACTATATTAAAACTCTCCGATTTCAATCAGTCGAATAAGGTTTGGCCAAACGATTTAATGAAAGCCTTCCGAATGAGGAAGGCTTTTTACTTTTGCGGATATGAAAGATTTTAGAGAAAGGTTGCATGTTCTGATTGATAATGCCTTAAAGGAAGATATTGGAGAGGGGGATCACTCTACTTTATCCTGTATTGCCGCAGATACAAAAGGGAAAGCTGTTTTAAAAATAAAACAAGACGGTGTGATGGCAGGCCTGGATGTGGCTCGTGAAATTTTTTCTTTTAAAGAACCTTCTTCCGGGTTTATTAACTTCAAAAATGATGGTGACAAAATAAAAGCGGGAGACAACGCTTTTGAAGTACAGGCCTCCGTGCATACCATCTTAAAATGTGAACGTTTTGTTTTGAATTGCCTGCAACGAATGAGTGGTATTGCTGCATTAACCCGGCAATACACTGATAAACTTCAGGGGTACAAAACAAAGATCCTGGATACAAGAAAAACAACTCCGAATTTCAGATTATTGGAAAAGGAGGCGGTGAGAATCGGAGGAGGCGTGAATCATCGTTTTGGTCTTTTTGATATGATTCTTTTGAAAGATAACCATATTGATTATTGCAGAAGTCTGGAAAAAGCTATTGAAAAAGCTTATCGGTATGTGCAGATAGTAAAACCGGAATTAAAAATAGAAGTGGAAGCGAGAAATGTGAGTGATGTAAAAAAAATTATGGAAGTCGGTAAGAAAAAAGTATTTCGTATCATGCTTGACAATTTTACTCCATTGCAAATTTCAGAAGCATTGAAAATGATTAATAATGAATTTGAGACGGAAGCGAGTGGTGGAATTAATTTGGATAATATAGAAAGCTATGCAAAAACAGGAGTTGATTATATAAGTGTGGGTGGATTAATACACCAGGCCAAAAGTTTAGATATGAGTTTGAAAGCCGTAATTGTTTAATTAATTTATCGGTAAGTATGAGTAAAAAGAAACGGGACAACAAAGGGTTTGTTTATAGTACTGATCCAAATTTTCGTTTTGAAGAAGAGAATGAAAGCCTTGAAACCTTACCACCGCTGCAGCAAAAATTGAAAGTAAGAGTAGATACAAAACACAGGGCAGGTAAAGCCGTTACCTTGATTGAAGGCTTTGTTGGAAAAAATGAAGACCTCCAGGAAATGGGAAAGAAATTAAAAACTTTTTGTGGAACCGGTGGTTCTGCAAAAGATGGTGAAATTATTATCCAGGGTGATCAAAGAGATAAAATATTGCAATGGCTAAAAAACAATGGTTATACTCAGGCAAAAAAGGTTTAGGCAAAAGGCATTTTTGAAATTGTACAAAACAAAACTACCCCGGTAAAACAGGGCAGTTTTGTTATGAGGGCTGATCATTATAAAGCATCTCTGTTTTATTCGAGCTAATTGAAGTCGGTAACAACAAAAACCCACAGACTTTGTTCGGTTACTGCCCCTGTGCAAGGCTGTAGCCTCGTTTATCGCCCCACATATTTAATAATTCAATGGAGCAGATCTTAAAATTGCCGCTCATGCTCACGTAAAGCCCAATTACGTCTTGCTGGTTTAATTCTTCTTCATTTAGACTTTCGAAGCGGACATTGTATTGATTAACAAGATTAGTGTAGACAGAACCTGTCGGCCAAACCTGTGTACCGCGATTGCTGATGTTTATTAATTTAAATTTTACCCCGGCGTGTCGTTGGCATTTTTTTGCTATCTCATCGGGCTGCTCATCACATTCAATAAAAAAATCAACACCCACAATTTTTTCGTTTACAGTTTCCTTTGAGATCATCATGGGATTCTTCAAAAGTTTGAATGGAGCCGGAGTGCCCGGCATATTTGGAATTACTTCTCTTGCGTTTGCATTTGGTTTTTTTCCAAAATTGCTGATAATAGCTTCTGAAAATTGTGTAGTATTTACTGATGGTTTTGTTTTGTCACCAAAATCTCCCGTATGAACTCCGCTCTCCAATGTATAAAGCAACGCATTTTCAATAATAGCCGCATTTTCTGTTAAGCCAACATGACGAAGCATGGAAAGCCCGCTTAATAATAATGCTGTAGGGTTAGCAATATTTTTTCCCGCAATATCCGGAGCGGTTCCATGCACAGCTTCGAAAATGGAAATATGGTCACCAATATTTGCAGAAGGTGCAAAGCCAAGACCGCCTACTAACCCTGCGCAGAGATCACTGACAATATCGCCCTGCAGGTTCGTTAGAACAACCACATCAAAATGATCAGGTCTAGTTACCAGTTTCATACATAGATCATCCACAATCACATCATCAGCTTTCAACTCAGGATATTTTTTTGCCACTTCATAAAAACATTCCAGGAACAGCCCATCAGTTATTTTCATAATATTGGCCTTATGGCCACAGGTAATTCTTTTTGCATTTTTCATTTTGGCCGTCTCAAAAGCATAACGGATCAACTGCAAACTTCCCGGCCTTGTAATAAACCGACGGCTTAAGGCTACATCATGGGTAAGCATGTGTTCGATACCTCCATAGGTATCTTCTATATTTTCCCGCACAACGGTAATATCAATAGGGATACCAGCTTTGCTGAATATGGTATTCACGCCATGCAACGTTTGAAACGTTCTTATATTAGCGTACGTGTTCCATGTTTTTCTTGCCGTAACGTTGATACTCTTTACACCTTTGCCTTTCGGAGTTTCCATGGGCCCTTTGAAAAGTAATCCCAGTGTCTCGATTGTTTGTTTTGCAGCAGGGGTCATTCCATTATTATAACCCTTGTCAAAAACCCATTTCCCCATTTCAACAAATTCGTACTCCAGCGGTACTTTATTGGCTTCAAAAATTTTCAGAACCGCTTCCATTATTTCCGGGCCTATTCCATCGCCTTTGGCTACAGCTATTTTCATATATTAGTTTCAAAATTTCAGACTGTGAAAATAGGGGAAATATAAAAACCTCTCACTGTGGATGCCAAAAGAGGGTTTGTTCATCAATTGATGAAAATCATTTTAAAATTCGGACTATTCACATTGTCAAATTGTTTCTCTATTTTTACAAAAACCGCTTTTCATGACGAGTATGATCTCAGAAGGAATTGAGGTAAGTGTTGAAACGTTTTACCAGCCGGATTACAGTAATCCTCTGCAATCAGAATTCATGTTTGCATACCGCATTACCATAGAGAATCATAATTCTTTTCCTGTAAAATTGCATCGCCGTCATTGGAATATTTTTGACAGCAATGGGAGTTACCGTGAAGTAGAAGGCGAAGGGGTGGTAGGAGTACAACCGACATTGCAGTCCGGGGAGAGATATCAATATGTAAGCGGTTGTAATTTGCGTACAGAAATGGGAAAGATGCGTGGCACTTACCAGATGGAAAATCTCAATAACAATAAACTGCTTGAAATAAATATCCCCGAATTTGAAATGATCGTTCCTTTTAAAAGTAATTAGACTGCAGGACAAATAGTAAATAAAGGCTTATTTCAGTCGATTCTGTCAAAATTTATACAAATAATCTGGCTACACGCACAATATTCATCATTCTTTCGTAGTTTTAGTACTTAAGCAATTCCCTTCTCCGATTACTTTATATAAAAACGGGAGTACTTATTCCTTCAGCCATTGGCTTATATACTTCCCTTTTGCTTTTTCCTATTCCTCCCTTATTAGCTCTTTTATTATGCGCTATTCTTGGTTTTGTATTGTCCAGCATTGGTTTCAATGTCATGCATGATGCCTGCCATGGCAGTTATTCCAGTAAAAAATGGGTAAATGAAACATTTGGTCATTCACTAAATGCACTAGGCGGAAATGCCTTCATCTGGAAATTCAAACATAACATTATTCATCATACCTATACAAATGTAGATGGTATGGATGATGATATTGCTAAAAGCCCGTTGATGCGTCAGTGCGATACACAAAAATGGGTGCCTGCTCATCGTTTTCAGCATATTTATGTTGTACTTGTATATGCTATTTCATCTTTCGCCTGGGTTTTTATGATGGATTTTACCAAGTACTTCAAACACAGGATTTGTTCTACTCCTTTGCAAAAAATGGGTTTCAGGGAACATTTTATTTTTTGGTTGAGTAAGGCCTTGTATGCATTTTTTTATGTTCTTATACCGGTATACTTTGTAGGATGGGGACCCTGGGCTCTTGGATTTGCTGTCATGCACCTGGCAATGGGATTTACTCTTGCCATTGTATTTGTAATAAGATCATTTCATGGTTTGTCGGAGGATTGAATTACCAGATCGAACATCATTTATTCCCGCGGGTCAGTCATGTACATTATCCGGCATTAAGTAAAATTGTAAAAGATACCTGCGCTAAATTCAATTTGCCATACAACGAATTTCCGACCATGATATCAGCCATTGTTTCTCATTTCAGAATGATGAGAATTTTGGGCAGAAGACCGACACTTGCTGGATAGCGGGCTATTTTCATTTATTGAAAGTTAATCGGATATTAATCAATTCGAAATCTCTACTTTGGTTTATACTTTGCTTCAGCAAGAATTTTTCTTGCCGGTGTATTCATTATCTCTGCGGGTTTCAATGCTGAATTTCCATCAGCAAATTTTTTTACGATCTGCCATCCTACCCATTGGCCCATATTTCCGGGAGAGCCTTCGAGTTCCTGCGTGGTAGGAGATTCACCAATATAATTTTGTATGATATTGGGTTCAATGGTTTCGAGATTCCCATTGGTTATAAAATAATTCCAGATCAATCCTTCGTTGCCTTTACACCAATCTAATTGTTTTTGTGTATAACCGGTCTTTAAAGAGTCAGCAGTATTTGGTATAAATTTATCAAGCAACCACCATTGCTTTCCTTTTTCAATCATTTGTTCAATCAAAGGTTTGCCTGTGCTCTTATTAGGGAAAAGATCATCTGCTATAACTTTCATACAATTCGCCGGAATATATACCCGATCAAAACGGCGAGAAATGTAAGCAGGAAACATTTGTTGCACTTCACTGGTCTGATAACCGGGAAAATCCTTTCCGGCATATTGTTGTAATCCGATTGCGATGCGATTTTTTGTCAGGGCAATACCGGGCGCATCGAGGGTGCCAATAAAAGTAACGAGACCCGGTATTTTATAATTCGGAAAATAATACTTTACAAATTGAAAACCGTGTTTGATCGCTGTTTCAATATCAGTTGTATTGCTGAATTTTTTTTCCAGCTCTTTTTCAAATGAGGAATAGCTGCTCAGAAATTTTTTACTTACAGACAAAGTAGATGTATCATTTAGACGTCCACTCACGCCAAGAATATTTTGCATGAAGTCAGAATAAAAATCAGAAAATTCAGAATGAACTTTCTGCAAACCTGATGAAAGATCATTCGTGTCAATGCTAAAAAAACTTTTTTCAAATCTTTCAAGGGCTATATCAACTTTGATATTTGTTACATCGGGAATATTACTCTTGTTATTACATGCAGTTAAAAAAAGTACACCGGATGCAATCAGTAAAGAAGATCTCATAGCCATAGTAAACGTAAGGGAATTATAATTGTTGCGAAGATAAAAGAAGGTTATAGCAAAAACTTTTCTGTTTTACTCCCCTTTAGGCGATGGGGTGTAAATTTGCAGAATGAAGATCGCATTAGCGCAGCAGAATTATCATATTGGAAATTTTGAAAAGAATATACAAAAGATCATTGATGGCATAAGATGGGCTAAGCATGAGGGCGCTGATCTTGTAGTTTTTTCTGAACTCTGTATTTGTGGCTATCCCCCAAGAGATTTTCTTGAATTCAATGATTTTATTGATAAATGTTATGAATCTATTGAAATAATCAGACAACAGGCTGATACAATTGGCGTATTAGTGGGCAGCCCTGCACGCAATCTTCAATTGGAGGGGAAAGATCTGTTCAATGCAGTTTTTCTTTTGTACGAAAAAGAAGTTAGGGAAGAAATACATAAGACACTTTTGCCCAATTATGATGTGTTTGATGAATACCGGTATTTTGAGCCTGCATACGACTGGAAGGTAATGGAGTTCAAAGGAAAAAAATTAGCCGTAACAATTTGTGAAGATGTCTGGAATATGGGCGATAATCCTCTTTATCGCATTACGCCCATGGAAAAACTGATGACATTTAATCCGGATGTAATGATCAATCTTTCAGCGTCGCCTTATAATTATGCCCAGGATGTAGTGCGAAACAGCATTGTAAAAGCTCATGTGCAGAAATATAAAATGCCGATGTTGTATTGCAATACAGTTGGCTCGCAAACTGAAATCGTTTTCGATGGTGGCAGCCTGGTGTATGACATTAATGGATGTAAGATAAAAGAGATGAAATATTTTGAAGAGAATTACCAGGTTTTTGATCTTGATAAGCTCCTGCTAAAAAAAGAAAATAGAAAATGGCAAAAGACTTTTTATTATTACTCAGCTTTTGATGTGGGCCGTGAAATTGATACTCTTCAATACCTGGTAGGAGAAAAAAATATTGATGAGATCTATCACGCTATTATTCTCGGCATAAAAGATTATTTTGGAAAAATGGGTTTTAATAAGGCTATCCTAGGCTCTTCAGGAGGCATTGACAGTGCTGTAACACAAGTACTGGCCGTTGAGGCATTAGGAAAGGAAAATGTAAGAGCATTATTAATGCCTTCGCAATATTCCAGTACTCATTCGGTAGAAGACGCAGAAGCCCTAAGCGGGAATTTAGGTAATCAATATGATATTGTTCCTATAAAAAACATCTATGAATCTTTTCTTCAAGAGCTGGAACCGATCTTTAAAGATGAACCTTTCAGCGTAGCAGAAGAAAATATTCAAAGCCGAACCAGAGGGAATCTATTAATGGCAGTGGCGAACAAATTTGGTTATATTCTTCTTAATACTTCCAACAAAAGCGAGTTGGCTACCGGTTATGGAACTTTATATGGTGATATGGCTGGAGGACTCAGTGTATTGGGTGATGTATATAAGATGCAGGTGTATGCCCTGGCCCGGTATATTAACAAACGCAAAGAAATTATTCCAATAAATATTATCAATAAAGAACCTTCGGCTGAATTACGTCCCAATCAAAAAGACATTGATAGCCTGCCTGAGTATGAAAAACTCGACAGGATATTGTATCAATATATTGAGTTAAGACAGGGACCTAAGGAGATCGTTGCAATGGGATATGAAAAAGAATTGGTAGATAAAATATTAAAACTGGTAAATACAAACGAATACAAGCGAAACCAATTCTGCCCTATCATTCGTATAAGCTGCAAGGCTTTTGGTGTTGGACGAAGAGTACCCATTGTAGGAAAATATCTTTCGTAGGGACGAAGAGACGGTTCTGTTCTTTTATATTTCGAAATAAAAAACTTTCGAATTTTCCTTCGTTAGTGTTTGAAAGTGATCGTTACTGTTGTTGATGGATATGGTGCAATAGTCATTGTTTGAGACACAACGAGATTTGTCTCTGTCAATGATTCAAGATTGAAATCTCCGGTTCCCCCGGAAAATAGTGCAGTAGACAGATGGAGCACTGTTTCATTACTTTGAAATTCCCAGGTAAAACTTCCGGCAGTGGAAGGAGAACAAATATTTGCTTCTTCTGATATAGTTCCGGTGCCTCCGGTTGCAAATACGGTTACATTATCCTTATAACAATCAGGGATAAAGCTGGAAACGTCACCAACCCCGGCTGCAGAAGCATTGTCAAACTTCCACGAGTTTTGAGTGATCAATTCTGTTTTGGTTTTTGGGGGAGAGGTAGATGATTTTTTGCAGGCCAAAAAAGAAAGGCTTATTAGTAATAAAATGAGAGTGGTGGATTTAAGCTGTTTCATAAAGTTGATTTATTCCTAAAATTACTCAAAGTTTGGGGGTTGAAAAAGTATTCAGACTTTAAATGATAAGGATATTAACTTCGTAAAAATAACAAGAAGGTTTATCGGCAAACAATTTGCTAAAAAAACCGCGATTTAAAGGATTTGTGAGAATTATCAGGAAATAAAGAGGCGGCATTAATCGATAGATCCTGCTTGCCGCCAGGCAGGTTGTTCTGGTACAGGAGTCGAGACGATGAATATCTCGATGCCGGCCGAAAAACGTCAGCATGTGACGCAACAGAAGCTTAATCAGGGCTGGAAAGTCGGAAACATAAAAATAAATATCAATTATGCTAAAAACCGCTGAGGATATTCGACAATTAAATGAACGCATTTCACATGCGGGGCAATTTGTAGAGAGGTTGAGGGAAGAGATAGGCCATGTAATTGTAGGACAAAGCCACATGCTTGACCGCTTATTGATAGGCCTACTGAGCAATGGACACGTTTTGCTTGAAGGAGTGCCCGGGCTTGCAAAAACACTGGCTATAAAATCGCTTGCGCAGGCCATACATGCTAAATTCAGCCGGATACAATTTACACCGGATTTATTGCCGGCTGATGTGATTGGTACCATGATCTATAATCAGCAGCGCAGCGAATTTGTTGTTCGCAAAGGTCCCATATTCGCCAATTTTATTTTAGCGGATGAAATAAACCGGGCACCGGCTAAAGTGCAGAGTGCATTGCTTGAGGCTATGCAGGAGCGGCAAGTGACGATAAGCGAGAATACCTTTAAACTCGAAGAACCATTTTTGGTGCTCGCCACTCAGAATCCATTGGAGCAGGAAGGAACGTATCCTTTACCTGAGGCGCAGGTTGATCGTTTTATAATGAAAGTCATTGTGGATTATCCCAAGATGTATGAAGAGCAAATGATCATCAGGCAAAATGTGCAGGGACTTAATTTACCTGTTGTGAAGCAAGTTGTATCGGTGATGGAAATAGAAGCTGAAAGCATAAATGTAGAGAATGTAATTGATGAAGTACTGAAACAGATCAATGTGCCATAGTTTTTTAAAAAAGTTAATTATTTATTTTTATTTTAAAGAATTTGAAAAATAAAAAAACCAAACAAGAAAAGGATCCAAATTCCAATTCAGAGGTAGGGAGTATTTTAAAAAAAGTTCGTGAGCTGGAAATTAAGAGTAAGAAGCTTACCAGTGATCTTTTTACAGGCGAATATCACAGTGCCTTTAAAGGAAAGGGAATGTTGTTTAAAGAGGTGAGAGAATATACGCATGGTGATGATGTACGTTTTATTGACTGGAATGTTTCGGCAAGACTTGGACATCCGTATAGCAAAATATTTGAAGAGGAAAGAGAACTGACTGTCATGCTGCTGGTTGACATTAGCGCCAGCTCTATGTTTGGAACGATGTATGGCAGAAAGAAAGATATTATTACTGAGATCGCTGCCGTGCTGAGTTTTTCTGCAGTTAATAATGGAGATAAAGTCGGAGTGATCTTTTATAGTGATGAAGTGGAAGCCTATATTCCACCCAAAAAAGGAAGACAGCATGCCTTGTATATTGTTCGCCAGCTTTTAACCAAGGAATCTGATCATAAGGGGACACAGGTAAGTAACGCTTTGAAATTTTTCAGGAATTCAACAAGGCAGCAAAGCATTGCATTTATATTAAGTGATTTTTTGGATGCCAATTATGAGGACGCCTTAAAAGTAACTGCCAAAAAACATGATGTTATTGGAATTAAGGTGTACGATAAAATGGATATGGAATTACCAAAGATCGGGTTAGTGCAGGTACGTGATTCCGAATCACGCCAAACGAAATGGGTTGATACAAATAGTGGCTTTGTGCGTGAACAATACCAGCAGGAATTTTTTCGGATTACCGAATACAGTACCGCGGTATTTAAAAAATCAGGCTGCGATCTTTTGCATATTCGAATCGGTGATGATTATGTAAAAGTGTTACAACGCTTTTTTGTCAGCAGAAACCGTTGATCAATCCCGATTAAATGATTTTAAATGAATTGATGTTTTCTATCCCGCAACATAAAGTTTTTTTTCTCTTTCTTTTTTTGGTTTTTGCTGTTTATTCTCATTCCCAGGATAGGGTAACTATCAAAGCAAACGTTGATAAAAATAAGATTGTAATCGGGGAGCAAATTCATTTCAATTTTGAAGCTGACTTTCCCCTGCATGAACCGATGCGTTTTTTTACCATTGATTCAATTCCTCATTTCGAAATCCTGGAAAGGAAAAAAATTGACACCCTTGATGACCGGAAAGGAATTAAATTATCACAAGGCTTTACCCTAACCAGCTTTGATTCAGGCCATTGGGTAATACCTTCTTTTGAGTTAGCGGGGGACAAGCCGATGTATACCGATAGTATATCTATTGATGTTAGTTTTTCACCCTTTGACCCAAACCAGGATTACCATGATATAAAAGATATAATTGAAGTCCACGCGGTAGAAAAAAAGAAAGAAGATTGGTACTGGTATGTTGCTGCATCAGCTTTATTATTGGGTGCTATTATTTATTTGTTTGG
>WNFY01002465.1_pt1 | contig 18013 bp, 14 predicted proteins | sample 5400091 | NCBI WGS metagenome assembly WNFY01 (sample SAMN13153364, study PRJNA577476) | soil metagenome | isolation source: 60 cm soil or saprolite under grassland replicate 1 | place: USA:California | collected 2016-06-15
GGCCGGCGCGCGCACCAGCCGCTGCCGCACGAACTTGGTGATGGCCTGGCTCACCGGATGCTTGGGGTTCACCAACGTGATGGGCGTGCCCTTGTTGATCGACAGCGGGATCGCGCGGCTGGACGGCAGGTGCGCGACGATCGGGCTGCGCAGCACCCGCTCCACATCCCCGGCGCCGAGGCCCACTTTGGAGTCGGAGCGATTGAGCACCAGGGACCGGATCTCCCGCGGATAGGAGAGCAGGTCGAGCATGTCCAGCGTGACGCGGAGGTTCTTCAGCGCGGGCAAGTCCGGCGTGGTGACGAGCACGTGGTGGGCGGAGGCGTCCATCGCGATCAGCACGTGTTCTGTGAGCGCGGGGGGCGTGTCCACCACGACGTAGTCGAACATCTCCCTGAGCACCCCGAGCAGCTCAGCCACCAAGGCGGAAGGCACGCGCTCCGCCTCGCCCGGGGTGACTGGCGCAAGGAGCACGTCAAGCCCCGGCTGGTAGCGGGTCAGCAGCGAGGCGGCGCCGGTGGTGTCCAGGTGGCCGGCCATTGGCAGCGCGTCGAGCATGGTCTTCACCGGGTCGAGCTGCATGTTGATCGCGACATCGCCGAAGCCGAGGTTGAGGTCGACGACGCACACCCGGCGGCCGGTCTCCCTGGCGAGCACCACGCCGAGGTTGACCGAGAGCATGGTCTTGCCGCAGCCGCCTTTGGGCGCGAACACGGTGATCATCCCATCCTCCGGCGCGAGCTCGTGCCCCGCGTCGGCCGCGCCGAAGAGCATGCGCCGCGACAGCTCACGCGAGCGCCGGCACGCGGCCCGCAGCGCAGAAGGGTCGCCGGTGGCGACCACCTCCCGCACGCCCGACTGAAGCGCCCTGGTCAACAGGTCGACGTCGACCTGCTCGCGGACCAGGATGACGCCCACCGCGGGCCGGTCCAGCCGCAGCGTCGCGCTATAGGCGAGCGCTTCGTCTGTCGTGGTCTCCGGGCCGATCACCACGAGCGTCTCAGCGGGGTCGTCAGCGAGCAGCCGCGCCGTCCCCCGGAGGCTGTCCGCGGTGCGCACGTCACCGCCGATGCTGACGGACAGCTGATCGGCTTCTGGGTTCTGTTCACAGAGGATGGGCATGTTCTCTCCTCAGTCCTCATTGGGGCTCACGGGAAGAGCGGTACCTGTGGGGCATGGACATCGAGCTGCGAGCTGCCGTTCAGCAGGGCGAGGTAGGGCAGGCCGGTCTCGGCGACCAGAATCAGCCGCTCCGCGTCGTCCTGGTTGACCGCCAACGTCACAAGCTCACTGTTGGCGTTGTTGCCCGGGGATCCGCCGCCGCCGAATCCTCCGCTGCCTGATCGCGAGCCGCTCTGGCCGCTGGCCGAAGCCGGGCCCACCGAGAGGACCTGCACCTTGGCGAGCACGAGCTTGGTGGCGGCGGCCGCACCGACCTGTTGCTTGTGCGGTCCGGTGCATTCCGGGTCTGCCGTCAGCTGGCCGCCGCCGGCGAGCGCGCTTCCAGCGGCGAGCGTGTCGAAAACGGCGACCTGTGATCCGGCGTGGATGTTTCCCGCCACGGCCTCGGGCACGCACAGCGGAATGGTGACCGCGACCATGCCGTCAGGTATCGCCAGGCCGTTGGTGGTCTGCGCCGCCGTCACCAGCATCGGGCGCAGTAGCAACTGTCCGGGCTGCACGTCTGCGCTCATCACCAGGGCGGCGAGGTCAGGGGTGATAGCCGTGACCGCGTCGGCCGACACCGACGCCGCGGGCATCCTCTCGCCGCGCAGCGATCCGTCGCGCTGCGCGGTACTCGCCGCGGTCCCTGCGGTGATCAGCTTCTGCGCCACAAGAACGGTGACCGCCTTCTGGCCCGCGACGGCGCGCGCGTCCGCCTGCTTGACGTAGGTCAGCACTGCCCCGGTGCCAATAACGGCGAGTAGAACCGCCAGCGCGATGGCCAGTCCGCGACGTTTCATGAATTCCTGCCTTCCAGCCGTTACTCAGCCCGTGAGCCCGATCACCGCGGCGCCCAGGTACTGACCACCGCCAGTGACGCCGGTGGTGCCAGGGATGATTGCCTGCGTGAAGTAGCCATTGATGCATTTGTTGTTGCCGTTGCAGTTATTTTTCGGGTTGAGCCAGTCCGAGGCGGTGAAGCCGGACAGGTGGTAGCCCGTGATGACGAATGCGGCGAATCCCTTCAGCGTGTAGATGGCGTTGCTGCCTGTGCCGCTGACCGATACGTAGACAGGGACGAGGACGAGCGTGCGGTTGGCCTGATCCGCCGCGAGCGCTGTCTGGCAGGCCTGGCTCGCGGATACGCCGGTCCCTGCGAACGCCCCGCTGACCGACAGCCTGCAGGTACTCGTCGGGTCGGAGGTCCAGCCGAAGTTCCCTGGCCCATCGGCGCCCGAGGGCTCGGTGGAGCAGCCGCTCGCGCCGCCAGTACCGTGAACCTGGAGCACCCGGTCGAGAGACGGCGACGGCAGCGAGTTGGCGGGTACGGTGGCGGCGGAGCGAACGTGGTTCCGAGGTTCGTCGCCTGATCCCATTCGCATCCGGAGATCGTGACTGCGATGGTGTTCGCGCCCGAGGGCGCTCCCCACGCGGCTTGCGCGCAGGCGTATACGGTGCTTCCGTTGTAGTTCTGCTCACCGAGCAGCGCACGGGCGAAGATCGGCGGCAGCAGGCGGGAGCCGCCAGCGACTTGAGTCGCCGTGTGTACGTCAACGTAGCTCGTGACTCCCGCGGGAGGCGAAGGGCAGTCGGTCAGCTTGCCGGTGCCAGCCGGGCAGCTCCCGAGGATCCCCGAACCGCACACCAAGGTCACCGCCGCCATACCGCCGGTTAGTTTCGAAGCGTTGGCGCTGGCGTACTGCGCGGCAAGGCTCGGCGCGCAGGTCCCGGTCGCACAGCTCTTGGCCACGGCGAGCGCGGCGCTGTCGGCGCCGTTCTGCAGCTCGGCGCGGTTCTGGTAGAGCTGGCCGACGTCGACAACCAGGGCGCCCATCCCGAACAGCACCCCGCCGCCGATCAGCACTCCGACGAGGACGCCGATCGCTCCCCGCTCTGCCGACCCGGCCGGCCGCAGCAACGTCCGGCCGAGCGTCAGGTCTCGCATGGCATTACTCCCTTGGCGGTGAGCGTGATCGGCGCCCCGATGCCTGAGCCGCCGAACATCCCGGCAAACGCGCCGACGGGAGTGATGAACGAGAACGAGTAGCTGGTCTGCACAACGGCATTGACGCCTGACCCGGCCCCCGCCGGGCAGGACGTCACGCTTACGCTGACCGAGCTCAGCCCGGAACGACGTGCTCTTTCGAGCGCTGGAGACCGGCGTCTCCGCGTTCGTCGCCAAGACCGCAGGGGTGGACGAGATCCTCGCGTCGATCAGGCACGCCGCCGTCGCCGCCTCGTCGTTCACCGCCTCCGGGCTTGCGAAGGCCGTGGCGAGGCGGCGCACCACGCAGCAGCGGCTCGCGCTCAGCCCGAGGGAGGCGGAAGTACTTCGCCTGCTCGGCGACGGCCAGTCCGTCCCCACTATCGCGCGGGCGATGTTCATCAGCCAATCAACGGCGAAGACCTACGTGGCGCGGCTGTACGAAAAGCTGGGTGCGGCGAACCGGGCACAGGCTCTCATGACGGCCGTACACCACGGTCTGATCCGTTGCGGCCGTGACACCTCCCCGCTCGCCGACTCGATCCCCGCGCAACATTTCGGCAAGGCCGCGCACCGCGGCGGCAACTGGCAGTACCTGGCTGGGCGCGGCGTTCAGAACCCGACACGGATCGGCGCGGTGTAGACGTGCCCGGCGTCTGCCGTGGAGACGAACCTGATCGTCGCCGTCTTGGACAGGACGAGCGGTGCCCGATACGCCGGGCTTGAGGTGGTCGGGGTGGAACCGTCGGTCGTGTAGTAGATCGTCGCGCCCGGCGCCTTGGCTGAGCCGGCCGAGCCGGGTGAGCCGGCCGATCCGGCCGAGGCTGATGAGCCGGTGACGGTCAGGCTGACCTTGACCTTACTGCCGTACGGGGTGCCACGGCAGGGTGAGCCGTCGCACAGCGCGATGGTCGCAGACGGAGCGGCGCCCGCGCTGTTCATGGCCGCGCGCACGGTCTGGACGACGACGCCTGCCGGTGCACCGTCGGCGCGCCCGGCGTTGCGAAGCCAATCCATGAACGAGCGGAGCACCGTGTCCTGCACCGGCCCGTAGGTCGACATGCAGTGGCTGTAGTCAGCTGCTTGCTGATTGCAGACTTCGTGGAAGGTGATCGGCAGCCAGCCACCGCCGTGCGATGCCACCGCGGTCACGAAGTTCTGCAGCTGCGAGAGCCGCATCGGGCTTGACCCGGCCACCGCGATCGTGCGCAGCGCATAGCGGTCCTTTGGCGGAATCGTCTCCGACCACGGCGGCTCCGGCGTGGTACTGGACGAGGAGATGCCGCCGCCCTGCCTGGAGTTCCGGTACCCGCACTGCTTGACTACGCGCTCGGCGGCGGCGTTGAACGCCCCGAACGGGTACGCATACGACACGGGGTCATGGATGCCCTTTCTGATCAGGTCGGCGCGCGATCCGCAGACGTCCGCCACTTTCTGACCGCGGGTGACGGCCCTGTCGGTAAGGTTCAGGTGGCTCACACCGTGCCCGCCGATGTCGTTGCCTTCGCCCTGCATGGTCCGCAGTTGCGCGAACGACATGCAGCACTCGTAGGGCTTGTCGCTGTCGCTGGTGATCACGTAAAGGGTGGCGTTCATGTGGTAGGAGAGCAGCAGCGGCCGCGCATAGAGCCACTGGTCCTGGTAGGCGTCGTCGAAGGTGAGCGACACCACCGTTGCGCGCGGCTGTATCGAAATCCTCCTCGAGCGCGGTTGCTCGGAGTTGCCCGCGAGGTCGACGGAGAAGAACCGCACCGTGGCCGATCGGGTGACGGTGAACGGACCGCTGTAAAGGGTGCTTCTTGATGTGGGCGCGGCGCCGTCGGTCGTGTAGTAAGTCGTGTCCACCCCGCCCCCGCCGCTGCCGTCCGCCGCGCTCAGGGCGACCGTCACCGGCCCTGGATAGCGCGCACCCGAGCAATTCGCCCCGTTGCAGGTGATCGACGTCGTGGGCGGGCCGCCTGCGGCCGATGTGAGGGCGGCGCCGACCGTGTTGAACACCGTCCCGGCGGGCGCGCCCGCTGGTTGCCCCGCGTCCTTGACCCAACCGAGGAACGTGTTGAGGTCGCGCAGGCTGATCCAGCCCGCCGAGGAAACGCAGGCGGCATAGCTCGCTTGATCGGCGGTCGGTGAGCACACCTTCTGCACGCCGATCACGATCCAGCCGCCGCCACGCGCGGCGGCGCCGGTCACCAGCGACCGCAGGCTGGGCAGCGTGAGCTGCCCGCCGGGAGCGTAGGCCCGCAACGCAAGCTCGTTCTTCGGCGCGAGCCCTCCCGCGTAGGTGGGACCGCTCGGGGAAAGGCTGTGCGCGGTGCGTGCGTTACGGTACCCGCAGCCGCGCACCTCGGTCTGGATCGCCGCGGTGAACTCGCCCGACGGATAGGCGAAGGCGAATGGCGTTATCCCGTGCTCCGCGATGCGCTCGCGGTCGCCGCAGATCTCTGCGATCCGCCGCCGCCTGGTGAGCCCGGTGAGCCTGGCGCCGTCGACCGTCTTGCCGCCGATCTCGTTGCCCGCGGCAGCGAGCGACCTAAGCTGCGGCCACGACATGAAATTCGGCCCCGCGCCAACGGTGCCGCTGTTGACATAGAACGTCGCGTTCACTCCATGCGGCGCCAGTGCCCGCTTGTAGCCGAGGGTGTATTGACTGATGGTGTCATTGTCGAAGGTGAGGGAGACCACGGTCCGCGCCGCCGGGGCGAGTAAATCGCCCGGCAGCACGCCGAGGGCAACCACGAACAATCCGGCCACGCCATACACCCAAAGCTGCCGCGGCCAACGACCCCGCATTTCACGCACCTCCGGCATAGACCGTTTAGGCGATGCTCACATTGATCCCGGCGCCGAGTTGCCCGAAAATGACATCGGTCAATCATTTCGTCGGGCTTACCTGCGGACCACCTCCGTCCGACGTAGGCAGCCTACGCAAATCGACGGGGCCCCGCGCACGTTCTTGAAGGGCACAACCCCCATTATCCTTAACGGCTGCCGCGGCGCGTACCACCGCGTCTGCGGGGAGATCCCGCGGGGTCGCCCCCCGGGGGGCGGTTCCTGCGGGGGGGGAGAGAGATCCCGGGGGTGGAACCCCCAGGGGCATGCTCCAGCTCCCCTCGCCCCGATGTGTCACGATCGATCCATGCGAATCCTCATCCGGGTGCTGCTGTCGGCAGTTGCGCTGGCGGTCGCGACCGTCGTGGTTCCCGGCATCTCGCTGACGGCGGGCAGCGCCGCCGCCAAGGCGGGCACACTGATCGTCGTCGCGCTGATCTTTGGTCTCGTGAACGCGGTACTCAAACCAATTGTGAAGGCTCTCGGCTGCCTGCTGTACGTCCTGACGCTCGGCTTGATCGGGCTTGTGGTCAACGGCCTGCTGCTGTGGCTCACCAGCTGGGTCGCGGGCAAGCTGAGCCTGCCTTTCCAGGTGAGCGGATTCTGGGCGGCGTTCTGGGGCGCCATCATCGTCGGCGTGGTCGGCTGGCTGCTCAATCTGGGAATCCGCGCGCCGCGGCGGTCGCGCGAGCCGGACGAAACGTGACGCGGATTAAGCAGCCGCAAAAAGACAAATGTGGTGAGATTTCACCGCATCTGCACGGCCCTTACATTCCATATGATCGGGCGAGGAGTGGATTAACTCGCAGCGGGTGGGGAATTTCCCGGCTATCGCTTGAGCGTGGGCCTATCCGGGCTTTGGGGGAGACCGATGGCGACCGTATCGGCCAAGCGTGGGACGCCACACCGGGTGAACGGCGAACCCTACGGGGGGGACCTCATCGAACGGAAACTGGCCGAACCGCGCCCGGTGTTCAAGGTCCTGCGCCGCACACGCCTGCTTGGCCTGCTTGACACCACAACGTCGCGCCGGGTGACGCTGGTGTCCGCGCCCGCCGGATCGGGGAAGACCACGGCGTGCGCGTCGTGGGCAGCCGAGGTCGCGGACAAGACGAAGATCGGCTGGCTCAGCCTCGACAGCCTTGACAACGACCCAACGCGGTTCCGCACCTATCTGCTCGCGGCCATGCGGCGGGCGCAGCCCGCGCTGCCGCTGGCCGGCGGCGTCGATGGCTCGGCGACCGATGAGTTCCTGCTCCGGTTGATCAAGGCTGCCGAGCAGCTAGCCGAGCCGCTTGTCCTGATCCTTGACGATGTTCACGAGCTGACAGACCGCCGTGTCCTTGCCTGGCTGGATCGCCTCGTCACCTATGCGCCGCCGATGCTGCGTCTGATCCTGTCCTGCCGCAGGTCGCCGCGATTGAAGCTGGCCCGGCTGAGGGTGTCTGGAGACCTCGCGGACATCGGCGCATTCGACCTTGCCTGCACTCCCGAGGAAGCGGAAGCGTATTTCGCGACGCTCGGGCTGGACGTTGATCCCGCCGATCAACGTGCGCTGCTCCAACACACAGAAGGCTGGATGGCCGGGATCCGGCTGGCGGCGCTGCGCAGCCAAGTTCACCCGCCCAGCGTCGGCATCCTCGAGATCACCGGGGACGACCCGCACGTCACCGACTACCTCCGCGACGAGGTGCTGACCCGCCAGGATCCCGCGGTGCGGGCGTTCCTGCTGCGCACCTGCGTCGTCGCGCACCTCACAGGCAAGCTCGCAGACGCATTGACGGGCAAATCCGGCGGCGCGCGCCGCCTGGACCACCTGAGCAGAGACAACACCTTCGTCTATGCGCTCGACACCGGGCGTTCGTGGTACCGCTACCACCGGCTGCTGCGGGAACTGCTCCTCGCGGAACTGCGGCGGGAAATGCCGCACGAGATCCCGATTTTGCAGCGCCGCGCCGCTCGCTGGTACGCGCGCCACGGGCGGCCGGCCGACGCGCTGCGCAGCAGCGTCGCGGCTCAAGACTGGGGCTGCGCCGCCCAGGTCCTTGCCGCAGGGGACGTCAGCGTGCTGCTGTCGCACGGGCCAGCGCAGCTCGGGCGAATGCTGGCGGCGGTCCCTGCCGACCTCGCTCTGGACAACGTCGCCATCAGCGCGGCGTTGGCGGCGACCCGCCTCTGGCGAGATGACCCGGACGGCGCGCGGGCGCATCTGGACGCCGCGGGCGCTGGCCTCGATCGCGCGGCCGCGCCTATGCGGCAGATCATGGGGCCGAAGCTGGTGGCCCTGCAGGTCATGCGGGCGAACTGCCGCGCATGCGCCGATGACGGGCTGCTCGCACAGGCGTGGCGGCGGGCGGAGCAGTCGGCGCGACGGGCTGGCGCGCAGACCGAGCACCGGGCGCTTGGGATCCTGTGGCTCGCCATCGGCGTCGCGTACCTGCGCAGATCCGAGCTGCCGCGGGCGCGGCAGGCGCTTCGGGCGGCTGATCGCGAACTCGGCGCAGGGGACTTCGCCGACCTGCAACTGCGCGCCCGCATGTGGTGGGCGCTCGCGGAGGCGTGGCACGGGAACCTCGCCGCGGCCGAGGCGGCCGTCACCCAGGCGCTCAACACCGACCCGCCGCCCGCCGCGGCGACGCAGCATATCGGGCGGCTCGCGCTCGCGCTTGTCAACCTGATGCGTGACGAGCTCGCGTTGGTGCACCGGCTCCTCGACCAGCTGGACCACACCGAGCACGCGCCGATGCCGGGTGAGCCGTCGCTCATGCTGTCCGCCGACCTCATACGGGCGCGAACCCTCATCGCGCAGGGGGACGCCGGCCGCGCGCAGGCCATGCTCAGCCGGCTTCGGGAGAGGTTCGGCCGCTCCAGCCGCACACTCACCGACATGACCCGCCTCCTCGAGGCTGAGATGGCGGTGCGCTCTCCGGACAGCGACCTCGGCAGGACGGTCATCGCACGGCTTACCAGCGAACCGGCAGGCATGGGTGAACGTCTTGCGCTCAGCTGGCTTCTGCTGGCCCGCGCCGATCCGCGGGGAGCGCTGGACGCTGTCGAGCCGTGCGTGACCGAACGTGGCGAGGACGTGAGGCTGCACGAACGGATCGGCGCGCTTGTCGCCTGCGCGGTCGCGCACCGCCGGCTGAAGGCACCGCGACCCGCCGCGGCGCTGCTTGAGGAGGCGCTGGTGCTCGCCGAGCCGGAGAGTGCCTACCGCGCCTTCATCGACGGCGGCGCCGCCGTGCGCTCAGTGCTCACCGTGCTCGTCTCGCCGACGAGCAGCAACGCAGGATTCGCGGGCAAGATCCTGCGTCGGCTGGATAGCCGGCTGCAAGCCGGGTCAAGCTCGGCCGAGGGCGATGCTCTGCCGCTGTCGGAGAGCGAACTCGCCGTCTTGCGCTTCCTACCCTCGCACCTGACGAACGAGGAGATCGGTGCCGCCCTGTTCTTGTCGGTCAACACGGTCAAGACGCATCTGCGATCTGCCTACAGAAAGCTCGGGGTCCGGTCCCGGCGCGATGCCGTCGCCCTGGCCCGCCGGCGCGGCCTGGTCAGCTGAGCGCTCGGTTTGCGCCGTGTAGTCTTCGATGACGCCGCGGATGACGTCTTCCCCTGGACCCGGAGAACTTACCGTACGGCAAGTAAGTAAACGACCGACCGGCCAGTAAACATGACGCGTACGAGCAGGGGAACCGTAACGTGGCAGAGACTGGATCCACAACCACCGGTCGCGAGCGCGTGGAACCGGCGTCGCGCCGAGAGATCCTCATTGTGCTGCCAGGGCTATTGCTCGCCCTGGTGCTGGCCATGCTCGATCAGGTGATCGTCGGCACCGCGATGCCGCGGATCGTCGGCGACCTCGGCGGGGTGGAGCACCTGTCCTGGGTCGTCACCGCCTACGTGCTCACGTCTACGATCAGCACGCCGCTGTACGGCAAGCTCGGCGATCTCTACGGCCGTAAGACGTTTCTGATCACGGCCATCGTGATCTTCCTTGCCGGTTCGGCGCTGGCTGGGCTGTCACATTCGATGGCGCAGCTCATCGCGTTCCGTGCCGTCCAGGGGCTCGGGGCGGGCGGCCTGATGGTCGGCGTGATTGCCGCCATCGGCGACCTGGTGCCGCCTCGGGAACGTGGCCAGTACGTCGGTTACATCATGGGCGTCGTGATGATCGCCATGATCACCGGGCCGCTCGTCGGCGGAACGATCACCGACCACTTCTCCTGGCGCTGGATCTTCTATATCAACCTGCCCGTGGGCGGGGCCGCGCTGATCTACCTCACAGCCGTGCTGCACACGCCACCGAGGCGTGTGAGGCACCGGATTGACTACCCTGGGGCAGCGCTGCTCGCTGTGGCGGCGACCGCGCTCGTCCTGCTCACCAGCTGGGGCGGCACCCAATACCCGTGGGGCTCGCCAGAGATCATCTCGCTCGCCGCGGTGGCTGGCGTGACCATGATCGCGTTCGTAGCCGTCGAGTCGCGTGCGCGCGAGCCGGTGCTGCCACTCCACCTGTTCCGCAACGCCAACTTCGCGATCGTCTGCGTGATGAGCTTTCTGGCTGGCCTGGCGATGTTCGGCGCGCTCACATTCCTGCCGCTGTACCAGCAGACCGTGCAGGGCGCGACGGCGACAGGCAGCGGCCTGCTGCTGCTGCCGATGATGGCCGGCGCCGTTGTCACCTCGATTGTCTCTGGGCAGGTGACTACCCACACCGGCCGCTACAAGGTGTTCCCCATACTCGGTGGCGCCGCAATGGCCGTGGGCATGTACCTGCTTTCCCTGCTTGGCGTCGGGACCAGCCGAATGACCTCCGCGCTCTACATGATCGTGCTCGGCGTCGGCATGGGGCTGCTCATGCAGATCACCACGCTCATCGCGCAGAACAGCGTCGACCCGCGTGACATGGGCGTGGCGAGCAGCTCACGCACCTTCTTCCAGATGATCGGCGGATCGTTCGGTGTGGCCCTGTTCGGTGCGATCTTCGCTAGCCGACTGCAGGATGCGCTGCGGGCGAGGCTGCCCGGCCTTCATCTCAATGCCAGCGGCGGGCAGCTCGATCCGCGGGCGATCCTGCGTATGCCGCCGCCCATGCGCAACGACGTCTTCTTCGCCATCGCGCACGCGATCCACGGCGTGTTCATCTTGGCCGCGCCCTGCGTCGCGATCGTGTTTGTCCTCGGCTGGCTTATTAAGGAGGTCGCGCTCCGTGGCCGCGAGCCAGCTTCCTCGTCGACGCCGCAGCGTGAGCACGAGCTGACGTCGTGAGCCTTGAGCAAGACCTTCGGCCGAGCTGACCTGGCCAGCGGCGGGGTGGCCACGGGGGACGCCTTGCTGGGGTGCGCCGATCTCAGGTTGTCTTGGTAGACAGTCCTGGTGCAACCGCCCCGTTGACCGCTCTTTGGAGGGAGGCAGCGGCGTCGCCTCGGCCGCAGCACGCGGCACCGGCCCGCCGCGAATCCTATGACCACGACACCGTCGGCCGCCCCGGCACCCGATACCGCGAGCGGCCGAAGCCTTTACCTGTCTGGGCTGATCGGCCGCCCGATCGCGGACGGCGGCGGGCAGCCGCTCGGGCGGCTCTCCGATGTCATCGTTCGGCTGCGGGGCGCGGAATATCCTCTCGTCACCGGACTGGTCGGGGCCGTTGGCGGTCGAGAGGTCTTTGTTCCGATCGAGCAGGTCAGCTCGTTCACCGGTGATGTGCTGAAGCTGACAAGCGCCAGGCTCGACCTGCGCAGGTTTGAACGCCGCGACGGCGAGGTGCTGCTTCGCGCCGACGTGCTCGGACACCGGCTCATCGACGTTGGCCGCGCGCGCCTGGTGCGCGCGGGTGACGTCCAGCTTTCGCGCTTGGGTAACGACTGGGTGCTCAGCGCGGTGGACACCCGCTGGCGTCCCCGCCGGCTCCTCGGACTGATCGGAGGCCACGATCAGACCCATGAGGCGCGGGACTGGCGGGAATTCGAGCCGCTCATCGGGCACACCCGCAGCGCCGTGCTGCGCGGGCCGTTCGCGCGCATCCGCCGCCTGCGGCCGGCGCAGATCGCCGATCTGCTCGAAGACGCCTCTAAGGCAGAGGAGACCGAGATCCTCGGCCACGTTCACGCCGATCCCGAGCTCGAGGCCGACGTCTTCGAGGAGCTGGACGAGGAACTTGCCTCTCGGCTGCTTGGCGCCCGAACAGACCTGGAGATAGCCGAGGTGCTCAGCAGAATGCGCGCGGACGACGCCGCAGACGCGGTCGCCGAGCTGCCGCAGCGCCGCAGGCAGGCCGTGCTCGACCTGCTGCCGCCCGGCCAGCGGACCAAGGTCATGACGTTGATGGGCTTCAACCCGACCAGCGCGGGCGGCCTGATGGGCGTCGACTTCCTCACGCTGTCAGGCGACGTCAGCGTCCGCGACGCGCTCCAGGCCGCGGGCCGTGCCGCCCACCTGCAACCGGAGGCGTTGACCAGCGTGCACGCCGTGGACTCCGACGGCCATCTGCTCGGCGTGGCGCGCCTGGTCGCGCTGCTGCAGTCCGATCCAGCCGACGAGCTGATCGCGGTCAGCGATACAGATCCGGTTCGGATCGGGCCGGACACCGACGTCATGGATGTCGCGGTCCTCATGACGGACTACAACTTGATCACGATACCGGTCGTCGATGGCCAGTGCCGGATGCTCGGCTTGATCACGGTTGACGACGTGCTTGAGGTGACCCTGCCCGAGGACTGGCGGCGCCGCGAGGCAGCCATGCCCCCGGACGCCTACCGCGGTGACACCGCCGCCGGAACCGATGATCAGAGTCGCGCCGCCGACGAGGAGGGACCGTGACAGGCGCACCTGACCGCCGCGGGGCGCCGCCGGGCCGCGGGGCGCTGGCGGGCCGCAGAGCGGCGCCCGGCCGTGAGACGCCGCCTGGCGCATCTGAGCGGCGCGGGGCGCCGCCGGGCCGCAAGCGGACTCTGACGGTCCCGGGCGCCGTGCTCGACGAGGCGCACCTCGGCGATATCGAAGGCGCTCTCGGCCGGATCAAGGTCGGCGAGGAAGATCAGCGGCCCGGCCTGAAACGGCGGCTTGTCACGTTCCTTGCAATCGTGGGTCCCGGCCTCATCGTCATGGTGGGCGACAACGACGCCGGTGGCGTCTCCACCTACGCGCAGGCCGGGCAGGACTACGGCTACACCCTGCTGTGGGTCTTGTTGCTGCTCATCCCGGTTCTGATCGTCAATCAGGAGATGGTCGTGCGGCTCGGGGCGGTCACCGGGGTCGGACACGCCCGGCTCATCAGCGAACGTTTCGGCCGCTTCTGGGGCTGGTTCAGCGTCGGCGACCTGTTTGTGCTCAACTTCCTCACCATCGTCACCGAGTTCATCGGCATCTCGCTCGCGCTGCAGTATTTCGGCGTCAGCAAGTACATCGCGGTGCCTGTCTCGGCCGCGGTCCTCGTCGCCATCACGTGCAGCGGCAGCTTCCGCCTCTGGGAGCGGGCGATGCTGCTGTTCATCGCGACCAGCCTGGTGCTCATACCGTTGGCGTTTCTCGCTCACCCGGCATACGGCGCCACCTTCTATCACCTTGTCGTGCCGGGAATCCAGGGCGGCGTCAGCTCAAACGCGATCTTGCTCATCATCGCGATCGTCGGAACAACCGTGGCCCCATGGCAGCTCTTCTTCCAGCAGTCCAATGTGATCGACAAGCGGATCACGCCGCGGTTCATGGGCTACGAGCGCGCCGACACTGTGCTTGGCTCGCTCGTGGTCGCGGTCGGCGCGGGCGCGATCGTGATCATCGCTGACTACGCCGTGCGCGGAACCCGGCTGGCCGGGCACTTCACCGACGCGCTCGGCATCGCCAACGCGCTTGGCGACAAGGGCGCTGTCCTCGGCGCGCTGTTCGCGATCGTGCTGCTCGACGCCAGCGTCATCGGCGCCGCGGCTGTCACCCTGGCAACGAGCTATGCCTTCGGTGACATGTTCGGCCTGAAACACTCGCTGCACCGCAGCTTCCGCGATGCCAAGGCCTTCTACGCGAGCTATGCGGCCGTTGTGCTGGCCGCAGCCGGGATCGTGCTGATCCCCGGCGCGCCGCTCGGCCTGATCACCACTGCCGTTCAGGCGCTTGCCGGTGTGCTGCTGCCGAGCGCGAGCGCGTTCCTGCTGCTGTTGTGCAACGACCCAGAGGTCCTCGGGCCGTGGGTCAATAGTCGCTGGCTGAACATCGTGAGCACGATCATCATCGCGACGCTGCTCATGCTGTCGGGGACCCTGGTTGTCACCACCGTGTTCCCGCACATCGGCACCGCTCGGGTCGCGCTTTGGGTGTCCGCGGCGATCGCCGCCTGCCTTGTCGGAGCAAGCATCGGGCTACCGGTCACGCGTCGCCGCCGCGGCGTTTCCCCGCCCGTGAAAAGAGTGCCGCGCGAGCAGCGAAGTGGCTGGCGAATGCCGCCGCTGGCACTGCTCAAGCCGGTTACGTGGTCGCCAGCCATGCGGCTTGCGATGCTCGCGCTATACGGCTATCTCGGGCTGTCCGTGCTGCTACTGGTGATTAAGGCCGTGCAGCTCGCCACACATTGAGCGCCGCAACCGGGTAAGCTCCGCCGACCTCGCGTTTGCAGCGCGGCGTGACACGCGTGAAAGACTGTCGCCATGGCGTCCGACGCACGTACTTCTGGAAGCACCGGCTTTTCGCAAAGGACCGAGCAGGAGTGGCGCGAGCAGCTCGCCCCCGAGGAGTACCACGTGCTCCGCGAGGCGGGCACCGAGCCGCCGTTCACCGGCGAGTACACCGACACCACGACCGTCGGCGTGTACCGGTGCCGGGCGTGCGGCGCCGAGCTGTTCCGTTCTGGAACCAAGTTCGAGTCGCACTGCGGCTGGCCAAGCTTCTACGCGCCAGCCGACGCCGACAATGTGACGCTGCATGAGGATCGCTCGCTCGGCAGGGCCCGCACCGAGGTGCGGTGCGCCAACTGCGACTCCCACCTCGGGCATGTTTTCCACGGCGAGGGATACCCGACGCCCACCGACGACCGGTACTGCATCAATTCGATCTCGCTGACGCTGGAGCCTGCGGAGTAGGCGGCGCTGCCGCGACCCGCAGCCTTGCTCGGCCCCCGGCGGCTGCCAGGCTTGCTCGCGGTCCCCCGGCGGCTGCCAGGCTTGCTCAGGGGCACCCGGTCTGCGAACCCTCTTCATGCGCCCGCTGCGCCAGCTCAAGCTTCGTGTAAGCGGGACGGCCGATCTCACGGTACTTCGCCTTCACACGCTCGAGATACGTCTTCGCCGTGCTCGGCCGGATACCGACACGCTCGGCGACCGCATCGAGGGTCATCCCGGATATGTAGGCGACGAGCACCGACCGCTCCCGCTGTGACAAGCGCGGGCGCACGGGACGCGAACGGCTGCCCCTGACCGTGGCGCCGACCGTCGCCGCCCCCCCGCCGTTGCCACCGATGCCATTCATCGCGGCCCATGGCGGGCGACTGCGCACGGGCCCCGAGGCGCGGATCGCGGCGATGACGGCGGCCATTGTCTGGTTCCGGCCAAGCAACAGGCAGGCGCCCGTGCCGAGCAACGCGGCGCTGAGGTAGGGATCAACGCTCTTGCTCAGCGCGAGAACGCGGTAACCCGCACGGCACAGCCTGCGGATGTCAGCTACGGGATCGGCGCGCTCGCGCTGCGCCTTCTTGTCGTGCGCCTGCAGGGGCCCCTTACCCTTCGGCCGCTCGGGCTGGGCTACCTCACCCGGTGCCATCTCACCCGGCGTCAGGTCATGCGGGGCTACCTCGACGAGCACGATGTCCGGCCGATGTCCGGCCGCAGCGAGCAACGACGCAACCGAGGTCTCCCGCACCTCAACGTCGGGAGCACGCGCGGCGTAGGCACCGAGGTTTTCGAACAGCTTCTGATCGTCCCATACCACCGCCACTTCGATCACGTTGATCACCGCCGCGTGGCCCCTTCGCCTGCGTCGTCGCGTTCCACTGATGACACGCGTAGCGGGGCCGCGCCGGTTCACCGGCGCGGCGGGAAACTCGCGGCGAAAGCGCCGCGGGTGGCCGGCGCGGACAGCGAAAGCGCGAACCGGTGCGCGGCATCGGTCCACCAGGCTCGCATCTCGAAACCGGCTGCCGCCAGCTCCGCCTGCACGCCCTCGCGCCGGAACTTCGCCGACACCTCGGTGCGCATCTCCTCCCCCGCGTCAAATGCCACAGCCAAACCAAGCGCGGCGAGCTTGACGGTCTGGTCACTGCGCGACCGCAGCCGCATCTCGATCCACTCCTCGCGGCTGTCCCACACCGCGACGTGCTCGAACGCGTCAAGGTCGAATTCTGCGTCCAGCTCGGCGTTGAGCACGGTCAGGACGTTCTTGTTGAACGCCGCGGTCACCCCGGCCGCGTCGTCGTAGGCGGCGATCAGGGTGGCAGCGTCTTTCACTAGATCGGTGCCGAGCAGCAGGGTGTCGCCGCTGCCGAGCTGGGCGCGCAACGACTCAAGGAAGCGAGCCCGCTGGGCGGGCAGCAGGTTTCCGATGGTGCCGCCGAGGAAGGCGACCATCCGCGCGCCCGAGCCCGCCGACGGGGCGGCTGACAGGCCAAGGTGCTCCTCGAAGTCTGACATGACCGCCTGCACAGCCAGATCCGGGTAAGCGGAGAGGACACGATGGCCCGCAGCCCGCAGCGCGGCCTCGCTGACGTCGACGGGAACGTAACGGCGGAGCGTGCCTTGGCCGCGCAGCGCGTCGAGCAGCAGCGTGGTCTTGTCCGCCGAGCCCGAGCCGAGCTCCACCAGCGTGCGCGCGCGGGTCACGGCCGCGATCTCGGCGGCGCGCTCGCCAAGGATCGCCCGCTCCGCGCGGGTCGGATAGTACTCGGGGCGCCGGGTGATCTGCTCGAACAGCTCGCTGCCTCGCTCGTCATAGAACCACTTGGGCGGCAGCTGCTTAGGTGAGCTGGAAAGCCCAGCCAGCGCATCCGCACGTAGCGACTGGGCGAGATAGTCGTCTGGCAGGCATCGTACGATCTCGAGCTCGGTCATCCGGTTGCTGTCCTCCGATTGGCGGCAAGTGGGCGGACGCTGACCTCGGCCGCGGTTGCGGTGAGCACAGAGCCGTCGGGTACCCAAGTCCAGTCGGGCTCGTCATCACCCGGCTCGGATGCCACCACAACGTGCGCCTCGCCGTGCCGGTAGCACAGGGTGTCCCCAAGGGCGGTGGCCGCGATGGCGTGTCCGTCGGTGAGAAGAAAGTTGAACCGGCCGGCCACGCGTTCGGCGTCCACGAGGGCTAGCGTCCCTTCGAGCGCTGCGGCCAAGCTGGCCCCAGCGCGCAGCCGCTGCAGCACGACGGCCCACAGCAAAGCCGAGTCGCAGCGGGCCTGCAGCGCGAGCAGGTCGGCCGCGGGCAAGGTGTCCGCGAGCGCCACGGCGATGTCTGGCCAGCCCTTAATGGCACCGTTGTGGCTGAACAGCCAGGGGCCGGCGGCGTACGGGGCGGCGGCTGACTCGCCTGGCTCGGTTCCCGCCGTCGCGCACCGCACCGCGCCAAGCAATGCCGTGGTGCGGGTCACGCGGGCGAGGTCAGCGAACGAGGGATCGGCCCAGATCGGACGGCGCCCAAGCCTGGTGGTAGAGGCCGTGCGGCGGCTCGATAACGAGGTCGCGCACGGCGGCGGGCGACCCAAGATAGGCCAGGTGCCGGCACATCAGGCCGTTCCCGCGCCGCTGACATCGCGCGCGCCGCTGGCATCGCCCGCGGGACCGGCGTCGCGGGCGGGACCGGCGTCGCGCGCGGTACGAAAGCCGGCGAAGATCTGGCGGCGGATGGGATAGTCCCAGTTGCGGAACGTCGCGCGACACGCCACTGGATCCGCGGCGAACGAGCCGCCGCGCAGCACTTTGTAGGTGCTGCCGAAGAACGCCTCCGAGTACTCGCGGTACGGCCAGGCGGTGAAGCCCGGGTAGGGCAGGAAGTCGCTTGCTGTCCACTCCCACACGTCGCCAATGAGCTGGCGCGCGCCGGAGGCGGCCTGGCCCGCGGGATATGAGC
>WNFY01005867.1_pt1 | contig 18012 bp, 17 predicted proteins | sample 5400091 | NCBI WGS metagenome assembly WNFY01 (sample SAMN13153364, study PRJNA577476) | soil metagenome | isolation source: 60 cm soil or saprolite under grassland replicate 1 | place: USA:California | collected 2016-06-15
GGTGCGGACGACCACCGCCTGCACGACCTCGCCCTTCTTGACGGCGCCTTGCGGAGTCGCGGTCTTGACGGTGGCGGTGATCACGTCCCCCACGCGCGCGTAGCGGCGGTGTGACCCGCCCTTGACGCGGATGCAGAGAATCTCGCGCGCGCCGGTGTTGTCGGCCACGCGCAAACGGGACTCCTGCTGGATCACAGGCCGCTCTCCTCGCAGATCGTGCTCTGCGGCCGCGAAAAGCAAGGATGGCAAGGACGCAGACGCATACGCGTCCTGGGATCACGTGAGGCTACGGGCGCGACTGACGTAGCCAGGGCAGATGCCGTCGCCGTGAGCTTTGCAACGCGCCGGAGAGTGCGAGATGTGGGGTGGGAGGCCCTCAACTACTTCGCTTCCTCCAGGACCTCGGCGAGGCGCCAGTTCTTCGACTTCGAGATCGGCCGGGTCTCGACGATCCGGACGAGATCGCCGACCTTCGCCGCGTTCTCCTCGTCGTGGGCGTGGAACTTCGTCGAGCGGCGGACGACCTTCTTGTAGCGCGGGTGCGCCTTCACGGTGTCGACCTTGACGACGATCGTCTTGTCCATCGCGCTCGAGACGACCACGCCCCGGCGTTCCTGCGTGCGCCCACGCGCGCGCTCTGGCTTGGGCAGACGGACGATCGGGCGGCGCTCGGCCGGGCGCTCGCGCTTCGGCTTGGAGTGCCTGTGGCGCTCGGACCGCGGGAGCCGCTTGCGCTTCGGCTTGCGCGCAGGTTGTACCGGCGCAGGCGCAGGCTCAGCCTCAGCTGCAGGCTCTTCGGCCACAGGCTCTTCTGCCGCCGGCTCCTCGGCCGCAGGCTCTTCCGCCGCAGGCTCTTCCGTCGCGGGCTCTTCCTGAGCCTCCGCCGCCGGCTCCTCAGCCTCGGCCGCGGGCTCCTCGGCCACGGGCTCCTCGGCGGGCGCCTCGGCCTCGGGCTCGACTTCTTCGTTTTCCTGGTTCTCGTTCTTCTCTTCGTCAGCCATTCGTCTCTCTCGTCAGGGTGCTTTCGCGTTCGTTGCGGATGGTCAGGATGCGTGCGATCTCCCGCTTCGCAAGCTTCAGGCGCGCGGTGTTCTCCAGCGCCCCAGTGACGCCCTGGAAGCGCAGGTTGAAGAGCTCCTGGCGCGTCTCGGCCAGGCGGTGCTCCAGCTCGTCATCCGTCATGTCGCGCAGCTCTCTAGCTCGCAAACAGATCAGCCTCCCTCTTCACGACCCTCGTCCTCAGCGGCAGCTTTCGGCCCGCGAGACGGAGGGCTTCCTTCGCCAGGCGCTCGTCGACCCCGGCGAGCTCGAACATGACGCGGCCCGGCTTCACGACGGCGACCCAGTGCTCCGGCGCTCCTTTGCCAGACCCCATGCGCGTCTCGGCCGGCTTCTGCGTTACCGGCTTGTCCGGGAAGACGTTGATCCAGACCTTCCCGCCGCGGCGGATCTTGCGCGTCATCGCGATTCGGGCGGCCTCGATCTGCCGGTTCGTCACCCAGCCGGCCTCGAGCGCCTTGAGGCCGTAGTCCCCGGCCTGCACCGTCGTCTGGCCCTTCGAGAACCCGCGGCGGCGGCCTCGCTGGTACTTGCGGAACTTGGTCTTCTTCGGAAGCAGCATCAGTTGTCGCTCTTCTCGTCAGACTCGTCGCCGGAGCTCTCCAGCTTCGTCGGGTCCTCGACCTGCTTCTTCGTGGTGGTCGTGTCGGGCGCGTCGGCGACGGCCTCCGGCGTGACCGGCGTCTCCGGCTCGACGGGCGGCTGCTCGCGACCCTCGGCCGAGGTCGCCTCCTCGTCGGTGCGCGGGCGCTCGACGTTGTCCTGGCCGCGGGCGCGATCACGCCCACCTGGACGGCGCGGGCCGCCGCCCTGGCCGCGGCGGCGCTTCACCGGGCCGAGACCCTCGCGGTCCGGCCCCCGGCCGCGTCCGCGCTCGCTGGAGGCGCCGAGACCCTCGGCAGGGCCGCCGCGGCGGCGCGCCTGGTCCTGGTCGCCGAGCCGCGCGTCGCGCTGGGAGACACCCTCGAACCCCTCAGGCATGATCTCGCCCTTGTTGATCCAGACCTTCACGCCGATGCGGCCGAAGGTCGTCTTCGCCTCGGCGAAGCCGTAGTCGATGTCGGCGCGGATCGTGTGCAGCGGCACGCGTCCCTCCGAGTACATCTCGGAGCGGCTCATCTCCCCGCCGCCGAGCCGGCCGCCGCAGGCGACCTTCACGCCGTGGGCGCCGGAACGGACCGCGGAGGCGAGCGACCGCTTCATCGCGCGCCGGAAGCTGACGCGGTTCTCGAGCTGCTCGGCGATCGACTGGGCGACGAGCTTCGCGTCGAGCTCGGGCCGCTTGATCTCGTTGATGTTGATGTGCACGGCCTTGTTGGTCATGCCGTGGATCTCCTTGCGGAGCGCATCAACCTCGACCCCGGACTTGCCGATCACGATCCCCGGCCGCGCCGTATAGATGTCGATCGTGATCCGCTGGGCGTCCTTGCGGATCAGGATGTCGGACAGGCCCGCGTGCGAGAGCTTGTTCTGGATGTGCTCGCGGATCTTGATGTCCTCGAGCAGGTAAGCCGAGAACTCCTTCGTGCCTGTGTACCAGTTCGACTTCCAGTCGTGGATGACGCCGACGCGCATCCCGCCGGGATGGACTTTCTGCCCCACTACTCCTCCTTCTTCCCGGCCTCGCGCTTCGCGCGCGGCTTCGGAGTCTTCTTTGGTTCGCTCGGCACCTTCGCCTCCGGCGCCTCCGCGGGCTTACGAGCCGCGCTCGTCGCCGGTCCTGCTCGCTCCGCGAGAAGGACGGTGATGTGGCACGTGGGCTTGCGGATCCGGACCGCGCGGCCGCGCGCTCTGGCGCGCCAGCGCTTCATGACCGGGCCTTCGTCGACGTACGCGGCCGAGACGACCAGCTGGTCCCCGTCGAGATTGTGATTCGCCTCGGCGTTGGCCACGGCCGAGCGGAGCACTTTCTCGATCTCCCGCGCGGCGGCGCGCGGCGTGAACGCGAGCACGGTCCGCGCCTCCGGAACCGAGCGGCCCCGGATGTGCTCGGTCACGAGCCGCGCCTTGCGGGGCGACATGCGCACCCAGCGGGCGACGGCCTTGACCTCCTGGCGCTCGGCGGTGGCCATTAGGTTCTCTTGACCTCCGCCTTGCGGTCGCCGGAGTGGCCCCGGAAGGTGCGCGTCGGGGCGAACTCGCCGAGCTTGTGGCCGACCATCTGCTCGGTCACGAACACCGGCACGTGCTTGCGCCCGTCGTGGACCGCGATCGTGTGGCCGACCATCTCGGGGAAGACAGTCGACGAGCGCGACCAGGTGCGGATCATCTGCTTGCTGCCGGACTCGTTCATCGCCTGGATCCGCCCCAACAGGCGCTCCTCGACGAACGGCCCCTTTTTGCTTGATCTACTCAACCTCTTCTCAACTTCCTACGAGCGGAGCGATGTACAAACCAGCTCCCGGGAAAATGCGGAGCATTTTGCCGGGTGATCAACGCTTCTCCTTCCCACGGCGGCGGCCGCGGACGATCAACTTGTCGGATTCCTTGTGCTTGCGCCGCGTGCGCTTGCCCAGCGTCGGCACGCCCCAGGGCGTGACCGGGTGGCGGCCGCCCTTCGACTTGCCCTCGCCGCCGCCGTGCGGGTGGTCGACGGGGTTCATCGCGGAGCCGCGCACAGTCGGGCGCTTCCCCTTCCAGCGGCTGCGGCCTGCCTTGCCTCCGGTGATGTTCTCGTGGTCGACGTTGCCGACCTGGCCGATCGTCGCCCGGCACGTCAGCGCGACCCGGCGCAGCTCGCCCGATGGTAGCCGAAGAACTCCTTGCCCCTCGTCCTTCGCGACGAGCTGGACACCGGAGCCCGCGCTGCGCGCGAGCTGGCCGCCCCTACCGGGCTTGAACTCGACGTTGTGGACGAGCGTGCCGGTTGGGATGTTGGCGAGCGGCAGCGCGTTCCCGGGCTTGATGTCGGCGTTCGGGCCGGACTCGACCGTCGCACCGACCCGCAGCCGCGCGGGCGCGAGGATGTACGACTTCGCGCCGTCGGCGTAGTGGAGCAGCGCGATCCGAGCCGAGCGGTTCGGGTCGTACTCGATCGCCGCAACCTTGGCCGGGACGCCGTCCTTGACGCGCTTGAAGTCGATCACGCGGTAGCGGCGCTTGTGCCCACCGCCCTGGTGGCGCGTCGTGATCCGGCCGTAGCTGTTGCGCCCGCCGCGCTTCTTGACCGGCTCGACGAGGCTCTTCTCCGGCTCGCTCTTCGTGATCTCGTCGAAGGCGGAGACCGACATGAAGCGGCGGCCGGGTGAGGTGGGCTTGTACTTCCTCAGGGCCATCAGACCTGGGCTCCTTCGAAGATCTCGATCGTCTCGCCCTGCCGGACCTGCACGATCGCCTTCTTCCAGCCGGGCTTGCGGCCGGCGCGCATGCCGCGGCGCTTCGGCTTCGGCTGCACCTTGACGATGTTCACGGCCTCGACGTGAACGCTGAACAGCTCCTCGACGGCCTGGCGGACCTGCGTCTTGTGCGCGTCGGGATGGACGCGGAACGAGTACTTGCGGTTCTCGATCAGCTCGTAGCTCTTCTCCGTCACGACAGGAGCGAGCAAAACCTGATTGGGATGCAGGCTCACTGGGCCCTCCCCTGGACGTGCTCGAGAGCGTCTTCGCAAATCAGCAGCGAGCGCGCCCAGATGACCTGGTTGACCTCGAGCTCGCCCGGAACCGTGACGACGACGCGGTCGAGGTTGCGGAACGACTTGATCACGCCCTCGTCCTCGGGCTGCGCGACGACCAGGACCGGCAACTCCTTCGCCCAGCCGCCGAGGAGCTCGGCTGCGGCCTTGGTCGAGGGCTCTCCCAGCGAGCCCGGGTCGACGACGCCGAGCGTGCCGGCCTGCGCGTGCGCGGAGAGCGCGCTGCGCAGCGCGGCCTTGCGGCTCTTGCGGTTCACCTTCGACGTGAAGTTGCGGTTGTTCGGCGGGAACGCCATGCCGCCGCCCGTCCAGTGCGGAGCGCGGGTCGAGCCGGCGCGGGCGCGGCCGGTGCCCTTCTGGCGCCACGGCTTCGAGCGGCCGCCCGCGACCAGGCCGCGGCTCTTGCCGCCGCGGGTCGCCGAGCGCGCATCGTTCAGCTCGGCGCGCACGGTCTCGTGGACGAGGTGCGGCTTCACCTCGGCGCCGAAGACGCCCTCCTCGAGCGTGACGCTCTTCGAGGAACCGAGAACTTGAGCCTTAGGCGCGGCCACGACCCTTGTCCTCCCTCACTTCCACGAACCCGTTCTTGGGCCCGGGGACGGCGCCCTTGACCAGCAGCAGGTTCCGCTCCGGATCGATCTCGTGAACCGTCAGCCCGACCTGGGTGACGCGCTTGCCGCCCATCCGGCCGGCCATGCGGATCCCCTTGAAGACGCGCGAGGGCGTCGCCGAGGCGCCGATCGAGCCGGGCTTGCGGATGTTGTGCGAGCCGTGCGACACCGGGCCGCGCGAGAAGTTGTGGCGCTTGATCGTGCCGGCGAAGCCCTTGCCGATCCCGGTCCCCGAGACCTTCACCTGCTCGCCGGGCTCGAAGGCCTCGACCGTGACCGACTCGCCGGGTGTCAGCTCGCTCGGCCCGCGGAACTCCGCGAGCCGGCGGTGCGGGCCGGCCTTGCCGAGCTGGCCGAGCCGCGCCTTCGTCACCCTGGCCTCGGCCACGGCGTCGAAGGCGAGCTGGACGGCCTCGTAGCCGTCGGACTCGACGGTCTTCACGCGGACGACCGGACACGGCCCGGCCTCGATCACCGTCACCGGGGTCACCTCGCCGGTCTCCGGGTCGAAGACCTGGGTCATGCCGAGCTTCTTGCCGAGAATGCCTTTCACAGCTTGATCTCGATGTCTACTCCGGCCGGGAGGTCGAGCCGCATCAGCGAGTCGACCGTCTTCGGCGTCGGCGAGTGGATGTCGATCAGGCGCTTGTGCGTGCGCACCTCGAAGTGCTCCCGCGAGTCCTTGTCCTTGAACGGGCTACGGATCACGCAGTAGACGTTCTTCTCGGTGGGCAAGGGCACGGGCCCGGTGATGGTCGCGCCGGTGCGCTGGGCGGTCTCCACGATCTGGCTCGCAGACTTGTCGAGCTGCTGGTGGTCGTAGCCCTTGAGTCGGATGCGGATTTTGCTCTGCGGCACCGGCGCTCCCCCTAGGTGGTGATCTCGGTGACCACGCCGGCGCCGACCGTGCGGCCGCCTTCGCGAATCGCGAAGCGCAGCCCCTGGTCCATGGCGATCGGCTGTCCGAGGTCGATGTCCATGTTGGTGTTGTCGCCCGGCATGACCATCTCCTGGCCCTCCGGGAGCTTGATCGAGCCGGTCACGTCCGTCGTCCGGAAGTAGAACTGCGGCCGGTAGCCGTTGAAGAACGGCGTGTGGCGGCCGCCCTCGTCCTTCGAGAGCACGTAGACCTCGGCCTTGAACACCGTGTGCGGCGTGATCGAGCGCGGCTTGGCAAGCACCTGCCCGCGCTCCACATCCTCGCGCTTGGTGCCGCGGAGAAGCGCACCGGCGTTGTCGCCGGCCTGAGCGAAATCGAGGGTCTTGTTGAACATCTCGAGCCCGGTGACGACGGTCTTCTCGACCTCCGGGTGGATGCCGACGATCTCGACCTCGTCGCCCGACTTGATCTGGCCCTGCTCGATCCGGCCCGTGACGACGGTGCCACGGCCCGTGATCGTGAAGACGTCCTCGATCGGCATCAGGAACGGCTTGTCGGTGTCGCGCGTCGGCTCGGGGATGTAGCTGTCCACGGCCTCCATCAGCTCGAGGATCTTCGCGGCCTGCTCCTCGTCGCCCTCGAGCGCCTTCAGCGCCGAGCCCGTGACGATCGGGATGTCGTCGCCGGGGAACTCGTAGTTCGAGAGCAGCTCCCGGACCTCCATCTCGACGAGCTCGAGCAGCTCGGGGTCGTCGACCATGTCGGCCTTGTTCAGGAACACGACGATGTAAGGCACCTCGACCTGGCGCGCGAGCAGGATGTGCTCACGCGTCTGCGGCATCGGGCCGTCCGCGGCGGAAACCACGAGGATCGCGCCGTCCATCTGGGCGGCGCCGGTGATCATGTTCTTGATGTAGTCGGCGTGGCCCGGGCAGTCGACGTGCGCGTAGTGACGGTTCTCCGTCTCGTACTCGACGTGCGACGTGTTGATCGTGATGCCGCGCTATGGCGGCCGTCAGGGTCGTCTTGCCGTGGTCGATGTGACCGATCGTCCCGACGTTGAGATGCGGCTTGGTGCGCTCGAACTTCTGCTTGCCCATTCGTTCCTTTCCTTCCTTACGTGGTCGTTGAGTCGACGAGCTCCGCAGCGATCGACTGAGGGACTTCCTCGTAGCGATCGAACTGCATCGTGAACGTGGCCCGGCCCTGCGTCGTCGAGCGCAGGTCGGTTGCGTAGCCAAACATCGTCGCCAGCGGCACGCGGGCCCGGATCGCCTGCGCGTTGCCGCGCGGCTCGAGGCCCTCGACGCGCCCCCGGCGGGAGTTGAGGTCGCCCATGACGTCGCCGAGGTACTCCTCGGGCGTCACGACCTCGACGGCCATGACCGGCTCGAGCAGCTTCGGCTTCGACCGCTTCATGGCTTCCTTGAACGCCATCGAGCCGGCGACCTTGAACGCGATCTCGCTCGAGTCGACCTCGTGGTACGAGCCGTCGACCAGCTCGATGCGGACGTCGACGACGGGATAGCCCGCGAGGATCCCGGACTCCATCGCCTCCTGGATGCCGAGGTCGACCGCGGGGATGTACTCGCGCGGGATCTTGCCGCCGACGATCTTGTCCGCGAACTCGTAGCCCTCGCCGGGCTCGGCCGGCTCGGCGTTGATGACGGCGTGGCCGTACTGGCCGCGGCCACCGGTCTGGCGGACGAAGCGTCCCTGGATCTTCTCGACCGGGCGCCCGAACGTCTCGCGGTAGGCGACCTGCGGGCGGCCGACGTTCGCGTCGACCGAGAACTCACGCAGGAGGCGGTCGACGATGATCTCGAGGTGGAGCTCGCCCATGCCCGAGATCAGGGTCTGGCCGGTCTCGTCGTCGGTGCGCACGCGGAAAGTCGGGTCCTCCTCCGAAAGCCGCTGCAGCCCGGATCCGAGCTTGTCCTGGTCGGCCTTCGTCTTCGGCTCGATCGCGACCGAGATCACGGGATCCGGGAACTCCATCGACTCGAGCCGGATCGGAGCCGTGTCGACGGCGAGCGTGTCGCCGGTCGTCGAGGCCTTGAGACCGACCACGGCCGCGATCTCGCCCGCGCCGATCTCCCCCCGCTCCTCGCGGTGGTTCGCGTGCATCTGGAGGATGCGGCCGATCCGCTCGGTCTTGCCCGTGGTCGTGTTGAGCACGCGGTCGCCGGCGCCAACCTGGCCCGAGTAGACGCGGAAGTAGGTCAGCTTGCCGACGTACGGATCGGACATGACCTTGAAGACGAGCGCCGAGAAGGGCTCGTCGGTCGCGGGGCGCCGCGAGAGCTCGTTCTCGGTGCGCGGGTCGATGCCGTGCACGGGCGGAACGTCGAGCGGGCTCGGGAGGTAATCCACGACCGCGTCGAGCAGCGGCTGGACGCCCTTGTTCTTGAAGGCCGAGCCGGCGAGCACCGGCGTGACCGAGATGTCCAGCGTCGCGGCGCGAAGCGCGCGCTTGAGCATCTCCGGAGTGACGGAGTCCTCGTCGAGGAGGTACGTCTCCATCAGCTCGTCGTCGTGGTCAGCGACCGCGTCGATCAGCTGGTGGTGGTACTCCTGGGCCTGCTCCACGAGCTCGGACGGAATCTCGCCCGTCTCCATCGTCGTGCCGAGGTCGTCGGACCAGGTGGTTGCGCGCATCTCGATCAGGTCGACAACGCCGCGGAAGTGCTCCTCCTGGCCGACCGGCAGCTGGATCGGGACCGGGCGCGCGCCCAGGCGATCGACCATCGACTGCACGGAAGCGAAGAAGTCCGCGCCCGTGCGGTCCATCTTGTTGATGAAGGCGATGCGGGGGACGCCGTAGCGGTCGGCCTGGCGCCAGACCGTCTCGGACTGCGGCTCGACGCCCGCGACGGAGTCGAAGACGGCGATCGCCCCGTCGAGCACGCGCAGGCTGCGCTCCACCTCGACCGTAAAGTCCACGTGTCCGGGCGTATCGATGATGTTGATGCGAAAATCGCGCCAGAACGCCGTCGTCGCAGCAGACGTGATCGTGATGCCGCGCTCCTGCTCCTGCGCCATCCAGTCCATGACGGCAGCGCCCTCGTGGACCTCGCCCATCTTGTGGGTGCGGCCCGTGTAGTAGAGGATCCGCTCGGTCGTCGTGGTCTTGCCCGCGTCGATGTGGGCCATGATCCCGATGTTGCGGACGCGCTCGAGTGCTACCGGGGTCTTTGTCGTCGCCATCGTGGACATCACCAGCGGTAGTGCGCGAAGGCCTTGTTGGCCTGCGCCATCCGGTAGAGGTCGTCCTTGCGCTTGAACGCGCCGCCCTGCTGGTTGAGGGCGTCCAGAATCTCGCCCGCGAGCTTCTCGTGCATCTGCTTCTCGCGCCGGTCGCGCGCGAAGTTGACGAGCCAGCGCACGGCCAGCGTGCGCGCACGGCGTTGCGGCACCTCGACGGGCACCTGGTAGTTCGCACCGCCGACGCGGCGGGCCCGCACCTCGAGCACCGGCGTCACGGTCTTGATCGCCTGCTCCAGGATCTCGACCGGCGGCTTGCCGGTCTGCTCGCCGATCCGGTCCAGGGCGCGGTAGACGATCGCCTCTGCGGTCGACTTCTTCCCGCGCGTCATCACCTTGTTGATCACCTGCGTGACCAGGCGCGAGCTGTACACGGGATCGGGCTCGAGGGCCCGGGGCTGGATCGTGGCGCGGCGGGGCACTAGCTGCCTCGCTTCGCGCCGTACTTGGAGCGCCCCTGGCGCCGGTCGCCGACGCCGGCCGTGTCGAGCCCGCCGCGGATCACCTTGTACCGGTAGCCCGGCAGGTCCTTGACGCGGCCGCCGCGGATCAGCACGACGGAGTGCTCCTGCAGGTTGTGCCCCTCGCCCGGGATGTAGGCGCCGACCTCCATGCCGTTCGTCAGCCGCACGCGGGCAACCTTGCGCAGCGCCGAGTTCGGCTTCTTCGGCGTCTGCGTCATGACGCGCGTGCACACACCCCGCTTCTGCGGAGCGCCGCGGAGGGCAGGGGTCTTGACCTTCGCCTTGGGGGCGGTCCTGCCTTTCCGGACCAGCTGGTTTACGGTCGGCATGTGTCCCTTCGTCTGGGCGTTTACGCAACAAAGGTCGGCGGGGGTCGGGCCCCTGCCAACCGGAGGAGGATGGTAGCGAACGTTGCCGGGTCGCGTCAAACGCGGAAAGGCGCATGGCTGCGCGAAAATCTTTGCTCCGAAGGCATCGATTGTGCGAATCGGATCGAGTCGCTTTACCGTTTTCAATCCATAGCTTGCGGATCGGAACGGAACTACAGTGAGAACGCCCGGGGGTCCGGCGTCGGACCCCGGGCAGGACCGATCGGGAGAGGGAGATGATGGCGGCGGTGACGACTACCACCGTTCTCGTAGCGGCCGGAGCGGCGCTGGCTACGCTCGTCCTCGTTTCGCTTGCCCTGCTGGTGCGCTCGCGCCGGTCCTCGCGCGGCGGCGAGGAGCAGCTGGTCGAGCTCGTCTCGGAGATGAACGCCCGCATGGAGTCGATGGTTCGCGAGCTCTCCGACTCGCTCGAGCGCGCCCAGGAGGAGGGCCGCCGCAACCGCTACCTGACCGAGCTCGCCGGCTCGATCGACCTCGACGAGGTTCTCTCGCGGACCCTGGAGGCGGCGGGCGCTCTCCCCGGCGTCGACGCGGCGCTGGTCTCGATCTCGACCGACGACGACAAGCCGATCGTCGCGACGCTCGGCCTCTCGACCGAGGAAGCGCACCGCCAGGTGATCACCGGGCCGCCCGACGGGCACGAGGCGCGCGCCATCTCGCTCGTCTACCAGTACCCGCCCGGGGCCGACGCGGGGACGGACCTCGTGCATTCAGGCCTCGCCGTGCCGGTTCCCGGCGAGACCGGGCCGATCGGGTTCCTGAGCGTCTACACCCGCTCGCCCGAACAGCGCTATGCCGAGGACGAGATCCGCGAGCTCGAAGAGCTCTCGCAGCGGGCCGGCCCGGCGATCGAGAACGCCCGCAGCTTCCGCGAGGCCAAGCAGCTGGCCGACCTCGACGCCCTCACGGGACTCCACAACCGGCGCTACTTCCACGAGACGCTGGCACGCGAGGTCGCCCGCGCACACCGCTACGGGCGGAGCCTGGCGCTGATCGTCTTCGATCTCGACGACTTCAAGGCGATCAACGACCGGATCGGCCACCTCGCCGGCGACGCCGTTCTCGCCGAGACCGCCGAGCGGGTGAAGGACGTCGTCCGCTCAGCCGACGTCGCCTGCCGCGTGGGCGGCGACGAGTTCTCGGTCATCCTGCCGGAGTCCACCACGGGCGACGCCGACCAGCTCTACCACCGGCTGCTCGGAGCGGTCTCGTCGCGGCCCGTCGGACAGGCGGGCCGCCTCTCGATCTCGGCCGGGATGGCCGAGCTGCGCGAGGATGACAATCCGACCGCGTTCTTCGAGCGGGCCGACGAGGCGCTCTACCGCGCGAAGGAGCGCGGCAAGGGCCAAGTCGTCTCCCACGAGGCGCCGCTCGAACCCGCCGAGCCGCCCGACGAGGAAGAGACGCCGGTCACCAACGCGCGCTGAGGCTCAGTCGACCGCGAGGAACGGCAGGAAGTCCGTGAGCGGGACGATCCCCGGAGTCGGCAGCTCGTCCTTGCGGCACAGGGCCTGGTCGACCTCGGCCCGCTGGCGCGCGAGCAGCCACGCCTCGTAGCGCCGGTCGCGTGCCATCGACTTCAGCGCCCCGACGACCGCCGCGCGGGCGACGTTCAGCGGCACCGCACCGAGCGGCACGACGGGCTCGAGCGCCCGCACCTGGACGGGGCCGAGCATCGTCCGGATCGTCACCCAGCGGCCAGCCGGCAGCGAGAAGAGCTGGGGCGGCGCGTTCGACGCGAGCGCGAAGCCGTCCTTGCGGCCGCCGAGCCAGGGGACGCCGCTCTTGGTCTGGACGTGGCGCACGTTCGTCTGCGCGTAGGTCTCGTAGAACGACTGCACGTCGTCGCCTGACGGCCCCGGCACGCGCATGTGCTGCTCGATCAGCGCCCGCCGCAGCTCGTCGGCGATGACACCGCGCGCCGCGGCCGGGCTCGCGTGCGCGCGTGCGAGCGCGGCCCGGTAGCCCGCAAAGCTGCCGAAGCGCGAGCCCACCACCGCCTTCTCCGCTGCCGCGATCCGGTCCGGCTTCAGCGGCGCGGAGAGGCTCGCGACCGCGCGCGCGAAGACCGCAGTGAACGCAACGTTCGGATCGCCGGTCACCGACGTCAGCGCGCGGATGTCGCTCGTGTCGATTCGCTTGCCCGCGAGCGTGCAGCGCGCGCCACCCGGGAAGACGAGCTGGCCCTCCGTACGCGACGTGTTGAACTTCTTTCCGGCCACCTTCGGCCCGTTGCAGAGCTTCGGGTTGCGCGTCCAGAGGTAGACGCAGGCCGCGAGCGGCTTGTCCGGGTCGTCCTCTGCGACGCTCCAGACGCCCCAGCCCCACGACCAGACCGAGCGCAGGCCGACCTCCTTCGCGACCTGCTTCGCGGCCAGGGTCTGCAGCTTGGTCACCTCGAGCCATTGCCCCAGCGGCGCGCGGTCGCGGCCTCCGAGGCCGGGCGTCGTGTGGAAGCCGAGCATGATTCCGAGCTTGCGCACCGGGATGCCCGCGTCCGTGAAGGAGGCGATCCGCCGCCGGAAGATGTCACGGAGTGCCCGGCTGCCGGCGAACGGCCCCATCCTCCCGATCCGCGGCGCCGAGAAGTACGACTCGCGGACGATGTCCGCGTACTTCGCCAGCTCGCGCCACCAGTCGCCGGCCACGTCCCCCATGTACGGCTCGCTCGGCACGAGCAGCACCGGGTGCGCGCCGCGGGCGGCGAGCGTCTGCACGAAGATCATGACGTTGCGCCGGTACTGCGCGTTCGTCGCGCTCCAGGGCGTGATCAGGTTGGCCCCGTTGAGCTCGTTCTCGGCGATCATCGGCTTCGAGCACCCGAGCGACATCGACGCAACGTCGTACATCCGGTTCGCTCGGTCGATCACGATCGACGGGTCGAAGGGCTGCAGGGGCGTCCCGACCCGGCGGACGAAGTGCATGTCCCAGTAGATGGTCTTCGAGCCGAAGCTCTTGAGCAGCTCGGGATAGATGAAGTTCGAGGTCGCCGCGATGATCCCGGGCTTCGCGAACAGCTGCCAGTACTGGACCGTGCCGGCGAAGTCGATCCAGAGCGTGCCGCGGTCGGGGATGCCGCAAGTCTGCGCCGCGTCGGCTCGGTTCGGCGCGAAGCCGATCGCCGCGCAGGCGGCGAGTGCGATGACCAGCAGCCTCCTCAAAGACCCGCCCTCAAAAGTAGCAGGGAGCGCGGGAGGCATTGAACCTCCCTCCCATCGAGTTATTCGTCCAGCGGACTGTCGACTTCGGGGACTTCCTCCGCCTCGGTCGACTCGTGCGGCTTCGCCTCCCCCTCCGGCCCGGTTACGGGCTCGCCGCCGAAGTCGCCGAGCCCGAGGCTCGCGAGATCGAGGCCGTCGCCCCCGTCGGAGCCGATCTCCTCGAGCGCGGCGAGCAGCGCCTCGCGCTCGTAGGTCTCCTTCGGCACCTTCTCGGATGGGCCGATGTCGATCGCGCGGTACCGCTTCAGCCCGGTGGCGGCCGGGATCAGCTTCCCGATGATCACGTTCTCCTTCAGCCCGTGGAGCCGGTCGATCTTGCCCTCGATCGAGGCATCGGTCAGCACCTTCGTGGTCTCCTGGAAGGAGGCCGCCGACAGGAACGACTCCGTCGCGAGGGAGGCCTTGGTGATGCCGAGGATCAGCGGCTCGAAGGTCGCCTGCTCCTTCTTCGACTTCTCCTTTTTGACGCGCGTGTTCTCGCGCTCGAGGACGACCTTGTCCACGAGCTGGCCGGGCAGGAGGTCGGTGTCGCCTGCGTTCTCGACGCGCACCTTCTTCAGCATCTGGCGCACCACGAGCTCGATGTGCTTGTCGTGGATGTCGACGCCCTGCGAGCGGTAGACCTTCTGCACCTCGTGGACGAGGTACAGCTCGGTCGCCGTCGCGGCCTTCAGGCGAAGCAGGTCGGCCGGGTTGAGCGAGCCCTCGTGGAGAGCGTCGCCCGGCTCGACCGTCTGGCCGTCCTCGACGAGCACGCGGGTTCGGCGCGGGAGCTGGTAGGAGACCGGCTCCAGCGGCTCGCCGTCGTCGCCCACCTCGTCGGTGACGATCGAGACCTTCGCCCCGCGCTCGGTGTCCTCGATCTTGACCGTCCCGCCGACCTCGGCCAGCTTGGCCGCGCCCTTCGGGTTGCGCGCCTCGAAGATCTCGACCACGCGCGGGAGGCCGTGCGTGATGTCCGCGCCCGCAACGCCGCCCGAGTGGAATGTCCGCATCGTCAGCTGCGTGCCGGGCTCGCCGATCGACTGCGCGGCGATGATCCCGACCGCGTCGCCGATCTCGCACATTTCGCCGGTCGCCAGGAAGATGCCGTAGCAGCGGCGGCAGACGCCGAACTCGCTGCGGCACTTCAGCACCGAGCGCACCGCGATCCGCGGCTCTTCCTCGAGCTCGTGCTCGCTGAATGCCTCCTCGATGTCCGCGAGGAGCTGGTTCGTGACGACGGCGCCCTTCTCGGCGACGACCGTCTTGCCGGGCCTGCCGCTGGCGAGCGGCTTGTGGATCTCCTCGCCGAGGACCCGTCCGAGGATGCTCTTGTTCACGCCCTCCGGGATATGCAGCGGGAGCTCGATGAAGTCCTTCGTCTTGCAGTCCTCCTCGCGGATGATCACGTCCTGCGAGACGTCGACGAGACGCCGCGTCAGGTAGCCCGAGTCAGCCGTGCGGAGCGCGGTGTCGGCGCCGCCCTTGCGGGCGCCGTGCGTCGAGATGAAGTACTCGAGCACCGAGAGGCCTTCCATGAAGTTGGCCTTGATCGGGCGCTCGATGATCTCGCCCTTCGGGTTGGCCATCAGGCCGCGCATGCCCGCGAGCTGGCGGATCTGCTTGAAGGATCCCCGGGCTCCCGAGTTGGCCATCATGAAGATCGGGTTCAGCTCGAAGAGCGTCTTCTCCATCGCCTGGGCAACGTCCTCGGTCGCCTCCGTCCAGAGGTTGACGATCTGCTCGTGCCGCTCCTCCTCGGTGATGAGGCCGCGCTCGTAGAGCCCTTCGACGTTGCTGACCTTCTCCTCGTAGCCGGCCAGGAGCTCTTCCTTCTCCTGCGGGATGATGATGTCGTTCTTCGAGATCGTGATCCCGGCCTTGGTGGCGTAGTGGAAGCCGAGGGACTTGATCGTGTCGAGCACCCCCGCGATCACGTGCGCGCCGTAGCGGTCGGCGAGCTCGGAGATGAAAGTGTCCATCTCCTTCTTGGAGAGGGTCCGGTTCATGAACGGCAGGTCGCTGAGGTCGCCGTCGGTGCCCTCACGTAGTGAGCGTTCGACCTCGGCGTTGAGGATCACCCGGCCCGGAGTCGTCAGCACGAGCTCGCCGCGGTAGCGGTACTCGATCGGCTGCTGGATCCCGACCTGGCCGTCCTCGACTGCCATCTCGACGTCTTCCTCGGCGGCGAACCGCTTCGGCCTCGGGTCGAGGTCCTCGGAGCTCATCGCCGGGAGGTCGCGGTCGGAGTAGGTCAGGTAGTAGCCGCCGAGGACCATGTCCTGCGTCGGCGTGGCCAGCGGCCGCCCGTTGGCGGGCGACAGGATGTTGTTCGACGAGAGCATCAGGATGCGGGCCTCGGCCTGCGCCTCCGCGGAGAGCGGCAGGTGGACCGCCATCTGATCGCCGTCGAAGTCGGCGTTGAAAGCGTGGCAGACGAGCGGGTGCACCTGGATCGCCTTGCCCTCGACGAGCACCGGCTCGAACGCCTGGATGCCGAGGCGGTGCAGCGTCGGCGCCCGGTTCAGCAGCACCGGGTGCTCCGCGATGACCTCCTCGAGCACGTCCCAGACCTCCGGGACCATCGAGTCGACGTGCTTCTTCGCCGCCTTGATGTTCTGGACGGACTTCCGCTCGACGAGCCGGCTCATGATGAACGGCTTGAAGAGCTCGAGCGCCATGAGCTTGGGGATGCCGCACTGGTGCAGCTTCAGGTTCGGGCCGGCGACGATCACCGACCGGCCTGAGTAGTCGACGCGCTTGCCGAGCAGGTTCTGGCGGAAGCGGCCCTGCTTGCCCTTGAGCATGTCGGAGAGCGACTTCAGCGCCCGGTTGCCGGGGCCCGTCACTGCGCGGCCGCGGCGCCCGTTGTCGAAGAGCGCGTCGACGGCCTCCTGCAGCATCCGCTTCTCGTTGTTGACGATGATCTCGGGCGCGCCGAGGTCGAGCAGCCGCTTGAGGCGGTTGTTCCGGTTGATCACCCGGCGGTAAAGGTCGTTCAGGTCCGAAGTTGCGAACCTGCCACCGTCGAGCTGGACCATCGGCCGCAGCTCCGGCGGGATCACCGGGATCGCCTCGAGGATCATCCACTCCGGACGGTTCTCCGAGGTGATGAACGCGTTCACGACCTTCAGCCGCTTGATCGCGCGCTGCTGCTTCTGGCCCTTCGACGACTTGATCGTCTCGCGGAGCGACATCGCCTCGCCCTTCAGGTCGAGGTCCTTGAGTAGCTCGCGGATCGACTCCGCGCCCATGCCGCCCTGGAAGTAGACCCCGAAGCCGTACGGCGAGCCGAAGCGGTCCTTGAGCTCGCGGAAGATCTGCTCGTCGTTGACGATCAGCTTCGGCTCGAGCTCCTTGAACAGCTGCCAGGTCTCCTCGAGCCGGCGGACCGAGTCGACGGCCGCCTCCTTGGCGTCCTCCTTGCGCGACTCGATGTCCTGGTAGGCCTCGCGGACCTTCACGAGCCACTGGACGATCGCGTCGAGGTCCTCCTTGGCGATCTTGCCGTCGGTGCGGAGGCAGAGGTCGTTCGTCAGCTCGCGCAGGTCCTCTGCGCTCGCGTTCGGCTCGGCCTGCTCGAGGGCGTCGCGCAGGAGTCCCTTGCCGAGGTCGCGTGCCTTCTCGAGTTGCTTCTGGTCGACGTTGGCAACGACCTCCGCGTCCTCCTCGGAGAGTTTGGCCTTCTTGTCGAGCAGCCCTTCGAGGATGCGATTGATGTGCTTCGTGACCGCGCCCTTCTTCGAGCCCGTCGCCTTGGCGAGCTGCTTGTAGAGCGGCGCCAGCGCCTCGCGGATCTGGATCGCGACGTTCGCGACCGTCTCCAGCTCCTTCGGCGTCAGTCGGCGGTCGTCGCGGATCGCCGAGTTGCGGACGAGCTCGCGGATCTTCTTCGAGTCTTCGGTCGTGATCTTCGGCGAGACCTCGAGGAACATGCCACCGACGAGCTCGCGCACCTCCTCGAGGGTCGGGGCGGCCTGCTCCTCGGCCCAGTTCGAGAGACCGCGGGCCCAGAAGTCGTCGTCTTCGTCGAAGTTCCGATCCGTGCCCTTGGCGAAGTAGTTGCGCCGCCTCTTGAGGCGGTCCTCGAGCGCGGCGAGGTTCTCGTCGCGGTCGACGTAGATCTGCTCGGACTCGGCCTTGACCTTGTCCTCGAGGTCGTTCAGGTCCTTCTGCCGCGCCTCGGTGTCCACGGAAGTGACGATCGAGGCGGCGAAGTAGAGGACCTTCTCGAGCTCGCGAGGCGCGATGTCGAGCAGGTAGCCGATCCGGCTCGGGACGCCCTTGAAGAACCAGATGTGCGAGACGGGCGCGGCCAGGTCGATGTGGCCCATGCGCTCGCGGCGCACCTTCTGGCGAGTCACCTCGACGCCGCAGCGCTCGCAGATGATGCCCTTGTAGCGGACGCGCTTGTACTTGCCGCAGTAGCACTCCCAGTCCTTGGTCGGACCGAAGATGCGCTCGCAGAAGAGCCCGTCGCGCTCGGGCTTGAGCGTCCGGTAGTTGAT
>WNFY01002351.1_pt1 | contig 17997 bp, 19 predicted proteins | sample 5400091 | NCBI WGS metagenome assembly WNFY01 (sample SAMN13153364, study PRJNA577476) | soil metagenome | isolation source: 60 cm soil or saprolite under grassland replicate 1 | place: USA:California | collected 2016-06-15
AGCGGTTCGATCAAGCTCCATTGTTCGTCGGTCAGCTGTTCGGCTCGGCTCATCTCCTGTTACTTCGGGAAAAATGACCTCCCAAAGTTAACAGAAGTCCTTGTTCGTAAACAGCACTATTTTTGAGATACGCTTTAGTCTCAAAATCTAGAGCGGCGTATTTTCCTTTATGCTTCGCTTCCAGATCGGATTGGATTTCTTTGTAAAAGTCAACGGATTTCTTGCTGAATTCGTCGACGTTGAATGAGGCGGGATTCATGAGAGAAATAGCACTCGAGTGTTTAACAAATAGGGGCTCGACAATCCCTTTGCAAGAGAAAGCCCCATCAACTATCGGAAGTACCTCTATCTTAACTCGTAAGATGGGGGCAAAGTCACCCATATTTCGATAGATCAAATGGACACGCCTGTAGGGCGCCTAATGGCAAGACGATTCAAAAAGACTTGGCGACTTAATAACCTAGCGCGTACCGCAGGAACCCGGGCGACAAGTAAGATATCCGATTAAAGAAAAAAGAGGCCAGGCACCAACTGTTACAGCGCTTAGGGCACGGGACGGGATTTGGCGCGATATTTTCTAGGAAAGTCGAGTCTGATCCTACTTCTTGGTTATCACCCTACTTCTCGGTTAATCGAAGAAGGTGCCCCACTGAAATGAGCGCGGGACGCCTTCTCAGAAGCACCATGAGGAAGTAGTTGTTCCAGTACGCTTCCCATAGGAAAGACACTGGCCGCCCGCCGACATTAATCGGCATTTCGCCAGCCGCCGGTTCATGGGCGGTGCGCGCTTGCGCCCACGCATGCTGGAAGTTTAGGCGCCCCTCAAAGGTCACCGAGCCGTAGCGCAGGCTAAAGGCGCTCGAGTGCAGCACCTTCTGAAGGGTGAAGCCCGCCTGGACGGCTTCCGGAGCCCATCCCCTCCGGGCCGGGAAGTAAAAGATACCGGCAACGGGCTCGTCATGCACCTCGACGAAACGCCAAAACGTGGCGTGTCGGGAAGCACCGTGCCGCGTCGCAAGTTCGAAAATGGAGGCGAACTCTGGCCGGTATTGGCGCGCCATGTCGCGGAAGCGCTGACCCTGAAATATGGCTTCGGCGGCAAAGTGGTTCGCTTCGAGTTCGAAATAGTCCTTGCAGTACGGGCTCAACGTCTGGGCGCTGTCCAAGTAGTCCGAATTTACATAGTGCCAGTCCAGCACTTGGTGGCCAAGCTCATGGGCGCGCGCGAAGAGGAGTCGGGGCTTCGTGTCGTCTTGCGGCACAAATACCACCCGCTTCTTCAAATCGGCGGCACCCCGCACCTCGTTGATCACATTCATCACAAGCAGACGAGCACGCGTACTGAAACGGCTCCATATTGAGGCTGCCTCGGAGCGGTCGAGTTCGATCTCCTTGACTTTGGCGATCTCGTAAAGCTGCTCGATAGGCGTGGGCAACACGCCGACGCAGCCACTCCGAATAAGGAGGCGGTTCGCCCGACGCGCGATTTCGACCTCTGATTGCGGCCGAATATAGAGTTTCGGGATAACGAGGCTGGACATCTACTCTCCTATTTCACTTCTTGTCCGACCTGAGAAATCGAATGTAATGCTTTACCTGATCCTCTTCCGAAGCCGTCAGTTTTGCACTCTTTAAGAGAACCTCCAGGGTGCTCGGGCTTGCGCCAAGCCGGCCCGGGGTCTGCGGCTCCACATAGCCCGCCGCTATCATCAACGTTTCGTATGGCACTTCGTAGTACTCCGCGAGTTTGTGCAGCAGGTGCGGCGAGGGGTTTTCCGCCACGTCACGCTCGAGCTGCGACAAATACGCGTTTGAAATTTCTCCTTTCATATCTTCTTCGACCTCACGAAGGCTCTTACCTTTCAATTCTCGCAAGTGCCGAAGCAATGTGCCCAACTCCGACATTTTCTTCCGCTGTTTTCCCTGTTTCATAAGTTCTCGTCTCCGGTGGGAATCTAAAACGAATTATAACTCTACCGCTTGCTGGTAGCAAGCACCGCTTGACATACGCCGCAGCGGTGCGTAGTATTATACGCACTGCTTGTCAGCATCCCGCTGGCACGGTATATTCAAACACCTTATCTACACAAGGAGCATGACCATGAATGACGTGAAAAGGGTTGAGACGAAACCGAAGTACTTGCTCGATATCGAGGGCAATGAAGTGCCTTGGGACCAGGATACGATCACCACCGAGCAGATCGCGCAGCTCGGGGGCTGGGACATATCCCAAGGCGTGATCGAGGTCGACAAGGACAACAACGAGCGCACCCTCGCGCCGGGCGAAATTATCAATCTCAAGCCCGGCCACGGCTTCGGCAAGAAGCATAAATGGAAGCGTGGCTAATGAGAGCGCGCATCGTGGAAGAACTTGCGCTGCTGCGGGAACGTTACCCGGACGTCGAGCATAAGGAGCATGCGGGGGAGGACTGGTTCAAGCTCCCCCGCTACCCCTTCCCGCTCGGCTGGCGCATCGGAGACGAACCGATCGAGATGGCCCCGATCGTGTTCAAGGTCGGCGCCGCCTATTCGACAGGAGAGCCTTATGGGTTCCTGGCTCCTGCAGGGATCAACTTCAAGGGGAACCCACCCGGTAATCCGGGCTCGTCGGTCGCACCCCCCTTTGAGGGCTCTTGGCAGCACTTCTCGTGGGCTCCGGATGGTAGCTGGGTCCCAACTGCTGACGTGCGTAAGGGATCAAATCTGCTGGTCTGGGCAAGAAGCTTCGCGCAACGGCTTAAGGAGGGCACATGAAAACGATTCTCAAGCTTCCCGCGGGACTCTTTGAAGAGCTCATGGGACATTTGCTGCCACCGCATGGTCGACGTGAGGAAGCGGCCTTTCTATTCGTGGCTATGAATCGATCCGAAGATCTCGTCAGCTTCGACGTGGCAGAGGTGGCTAAGCTCTCGCCGACGGATTTCGATGCCCAGATGGGGGATTACCTAGAACTCAGCGACAAGGCACGCGCTGGTCTGATCAAGCGGGCGCACGATCTCAGCGCCTCGCTGGTTGAAATTCACTCTCATATCGGCCCATACCCGGCTGCGTTCTCCTACTCGGACCGCATTGGGCTGCAGGAGACCGTTCCCCATATGTGGTGGCGGCTTTCCAAACGGCCTTATCTCGCCATAGTTGTCGCGAAAAGTGGTTTCGACGCACTTGTCTGGCTGGACAATCCAAAATTCCCACAGCCGCTGGACGGCTTGTTAGCTGGGAACAGGCTCATGCACCCGACTAACAATTCTTTGGAAGGTTGGAAATGAGCAGCCTCCCCGATCGCTACCATCGCAGCATCCTCCTATTCGGCGCAGAAGGCCACGCGAAGTTGCGCAGCACGAGCGTCGTAGTTATCGGCGTCGGTGGTCTTGGCAGCTCCCTCGATCAGCACTTGGCGTTGCTGGGTGTGCAAAAAATCGCGTCGGTCGACGAGGAGGAGCTCGATGAGACAAATCGGAACAGATTCGTGGGTGCCCGCCACACTGACCCTGTTCCTGGCAGCAAGAAGGTGGCGCTAGTGGATCGGCTAATCAGAGAAACCAATCCTGACGTGCAGAGTGTCCCGATTCCCTACGGGCTGGTATCGGAGCAGGCCTTCTCCGCTGTGAAAGAAGCCAACTGGGTCATCGGCTGTCTCGACGAAGATGGCCCCCGCGCTATTCTGAACGAGCTCTGCGCGGCCTATTCCAAGCCGTACATTGATCTCGCTTCAGACGTACCATCCCCTGGTATCTACGGCGGCCGCGTGTGCGTGTCGTTGAATGGAAACGGATGCCTAGATTGCCTTGACCTGCTCGATCGGAAGGCAGTCAGACGCTACATCGAAACCGCGGAACAGCGCGAAGAAGAAAATGCCATTTACGGTATCAGCAAGTATGCGTTGGAACAAAAAGGGCCGTCCGTTTCGCCTATAAATGGAGTCATCGCAGCCTTAGGGGCTACCGAATTCATGGTTGCGGTCACCGGCCTACGAACACCAACTCTGCTTCAGGAATATCGCGGCTGGGAGTCGAAGGTGGTCGTCATCAAGGACAAGCCGAGACCAGACTGTCCTCGCTGCAAAGGGATCTGGGGCAATGGGGCGGCCGCAGATGTCGAGCGCTATTTGCGAATCCCGCACCTCCGGAAAACCTCACCGAAATAGGCGGTAAAGACTTTGAACGGCGCCCCTTCGCGGTAAACTCCCTAACCGCCACTACATCACTTCGTCACTGCATCACTAGTTACTCGTCTCCAGCTGCTCCTGCAGCGCGAGCCACTCCGCTTCGAGCTCCGCAAGCTCCCGCGCGACGTAGGCCTGGTCGAGCATCAACGCCTTCAGCGCATCCTTCTGCGCCTCGCTCGATGGGATTGTGCCCGTCGAATGAATCAGCGCGCTTTCTCTCGCTTTCCCATGGAGGGCTTTGCATTTATAGGGCGGGTGGCCTTCAGTGCAGAGTTTGCCTCATCCAGCGCACCGGTATCGCGGTGATATCGCGCTTGCCGAGCCCTTCACGCGAAGCCTCGTCGTAGCACTCCAGCGCGCGCGCGGTCACCGGAAGGCGGGTGCCGAGCGCGCCCGCTTCCTCGACCATCGTCCGCAGGTCCTTGCGCATCGCGTCGACGTCGACGGTGATCGACCCGACGTCCTTGCCCTGGAGCGCGGCGGTGAGAGCTGAGCTGCGCGCCTTCAGCACATTGGGTCCGCCCGAGGTGTCGGCGAAGATGTCGACGATCCGCGCCGCGTCGAGCCCGAGCGAACGGCACAGGGCGAGGGCTTCGCCGAATGCCTGCCAGAAAACGAGAAGCGGCAGGTTGATCGCGAGCTTCATGCTCGCTCCGGCGCCGATGGGGCCGACGTGCTCGAGGCGCCGGCACAGCTGGTCGAGGAGGGGCCTCGCGTGGGCGACATCCGCCGCTTCTCCGCCGGCGAAACCGAAGAGCTTTCCGTCCTTTGCCGGCCCCACCGTTCCGCCGACCGGGCATTCGACCATCACCGCGCCTTTTTCCCTGATCTTCGCGGCGAGGGCCCGCTCGGTCTCGGGCCGGACCGTGCTCATCTCGACGAAGAGCTTTCCGGAAACGCCGCCCGACAGCAGCCCCTCCTTGCCGTGATAGGCCGCATCGATCGCCGCGGCGTCGGTGAGTATGGTGATGATCGCCTCCGAGGAGGTGGCGAGCTGGGACGGCGTGGCGGCAACTTTCGCGCCGGCCGCGGCAAGCGGCCGGGTTTTCTCTTGGGTGCGGTTCCAGACTGCGAGCTCGTGCCCCAGGCTTATCAGGCGCTGGGCGATCGCCGAGCCCATTCTGCCAGTGCCTGCTATTCCGATTTTCAAGGGGTCCTCCTTGTTCGCGCGTACCGGGTTGACACGTGCTGCAGCGTGGGTTCAAATTAGCCCGCGATAAATATAGCAGTTGCACCTAGGCCGCAGTCGCTCCGAAGGAGAAAAAATGACGTCGCCGAAGAGCGAGCTCCGCGACGGGATGCGCATCGACTGGGACGTCCCGATCAAGATGGAAGACGGGCTCGTTTTACGCGCCGACGTGTTCCGGCCGGAGGAGGGCCGCCATCCGGTGATCCTGAGCTACGGCCCTTATGCCAAGGGGCTCGCCTTCCAGGAAGGCTATCCGAGCGCGTGGCAGCGCATGGTCGCCGAGCACCCCGATGTGGCTTACGGCTCGACCAACAAGTACCAGAGCTGGGAAGTCGTCGATCCGGAGAAGTGGGTCCCGGACGGATACGCCTGCGTGCGCGTCGATTCCCGCGGCGCCGGACGCTCGCCCGGATACATCGACCCTTTCTCTCCCCGCGAGACAAAAGACTTCTACCTGTGCATCGAATGGGCGGGCGTGCAGCCCTGGGCCAGCGGCAAGGTCGGGCTGAACGGAATCTCCTACTACGGCATCAACCAGTGGCACGTGGCGTCGCTTGCGCCGCCGCACCTCGCGGCGATGTGCATCTGGGAGGGGGCGGCCGACTGGTATCGCGACATGACGCACCACGGCGGGATTGTCTCGACGTTCTGGGCCAACTGGTACGACATGCAGGTCAAAACGGTGCAGTACGGCCTGGGCGAGCGCGGCCCGCGCAGCCGCGTCACGGGCGAACTCGCTTGCGGAGATGAAACCCTGGCCGACCGCGAATTGCAGCGCAACCGCTGCGACTTCGGCGACGACATCCTCGCGCATCCGCTCGACGACGATTACCACAAGAGTCGTTCTCCGGTCTGGGACAAGATCTCCGTGCCCTTCCTCTCGGCGGCGAACTGGGGCGGGCAGGGCCTTCACCCGCGCGGCAACTTCGAGGGCTTCGTGCGCGCCGCATCGAAGGACAAGTGGCTCGAAGCGCACGGCATCGAGCACTGGACGCATTTCTACACCGACTACGGCCGCACGCTGCAGAAGAGGTTCTTCGATTACCATCTGAAGGACATGAAGAACGGCTGGGAGCGGCAGCCGCGCGTGCAATTGCAGGTGCGTCACGTGGACCGGTTCGTCGAGCGGCATGAAAACGAATGGCCGATCGCGCGCACGCGCTGGACGAAATTCCATCTCGACCCGGCCGGCCACGCGCTCGGCCGCGAGCCGCCGAAGGCCGCGGCAAGCGTCACCTACGCTGCGCTCGGCGACGGCGCGACATTCATTTCAGCGCCGCTCGAGCACGAGACCGAGATCACGGGGCCGCTCGCCGCGAGATTGTTCGTGTCTTCGTCAACGACCGATGCCGATCTGTTCCTGGTGTTCCGCGTGTTCTCTCCTGACATGCGTGAAGTGGTGTTCATGGGCGCGATCGATCCGCATACGCCGGTCGCGCAAGGCTGGCTGCGCGCCTCGCACCGCAAGCTCGATCCAAAACTCTCCGCCGAGTACCGGCCTTACCATACGCACGACGAGCCGCGGCCCCTGAAGCCCGGTGAGATGGTGCAGCTCGACGTCGAGATCTGGCCGACCTCGATCGTCGTGCCGGCCGGCCACAGAGTGGCGTTGAGCGTGCGGGGAAAGGACTACGAGTGGCAGAAATCGACCGGTGCCCGGCTCTCGAACTTCAAGAACGAGTTGCGCGGCTGCGGGCCGTTCCTGCATGATGATCCGCGCGATCGCCCGGCGGCTGTCTTCGGCGGCAGGGTCACGCTCCACGCCGGACCGGGGCGCGAATCCTACCTCCTGGTTCCGGTGATCCCGCCCAAGGGCTGAGGCTCGGCGCGCATTTTCGGGGAATGCATGAAAATCGAGGCTTTCGAGCGCTCTCAGCCGGCGAAGCAGCTCGACGCACCCAAGAATCCGACCCACTGAAAGGAGGATCGCACGATGACACTTACTCGCAGGCGGTTTATTCAGGCGACCGGCGCAGGCGTCGCGGCGCTCGGGACGCCGACGATCGTCCGGTCGCAGGCCGGCGCGATCCGCGTCGGACTCATGACGGTGAAGACCGGCCCGCTCGCCTCGGGCGGCATCGACATGGAGCGAGCGCTCGTCCAGTACCTGAAAGAGCGCAATTACACGATGGCCGGCCGCAAGGTGGAGCTGTTCGTGGGGGACTCGGGCGGAGTGCCGGCGCAAGCCCGCACCAAGATCCAGGAGCTGGTGGAGCGCGACAAGATCCACGTCATGATCGGACCGCTCGACACCGCGTCGGCGCTGGCCGCCGACGACTACATCCGTCAGGCGCAGCTGCTGACGCTTTCGGTCGCCGCGGCCGAGGACATGACGCAGCGCAAGCCCAATCCCTGGTTCACTCGCGGTACCTCGACTTCATCGCAGAGCGCTCAACCGCTCGCCGACTACTGCGCCAAGACGCTCAAGTACAAGCGCATGGTGACGATCGCCGACGACATCGCCTATGGGCACGAGATGTGCGCGGGATTCCAGCGCGTGTTCGAAGATGCGGGCGGCAAGATAATCCAGAAGCTGTTCTCTCCGCTCACGGTTCCCGACTACGGGACCTATATTGCGCAGCTCAAGACCGGCGCGGACGCGATCTTCCTCGGCTTCGCGGGTTCGAACGGTTTTCGCTTCTTCAGGCAGTTCAACGAATACGGGTTGAGAGGGAAGGTGGCGGTCGTCGGCGGCATGACCGCACTCGACGAGGCGGTGCTGCGCAACATGGGTGACGAGGCGCTCGGCATCATCACCTCCTGCTGGTACTCGGCGGAAATCGAAAACGCGATCAACAAGAAATTCGCCGCGAATTTCCGCCTCGACTGGACCTACGACCCGGGTTTCTACGCGGCCGCTACGTACGTCGAAGCCGCGGTGCTGGAGGCGACCTTGAACGCCATCAAAGGGAAAATCGAGGACAAGCAGGCCTTCATGAAGGCGGTGCGCGGCATCCAGGTCGACACCGCCCGGGGGCCCGTTTCGTTCGACAAATACGGAAACGTGGTCGGAAGTGTCTACATCCGCAAGGTCGAGCGCAAGGATGGGCGGCTGGTGAACCGGGTGATTCATACTTACCCGAACGTCAGCCAGTTCTGGACCTATAAGCCGGAGGAATTCCTGAAGAACCCGGTGTATTCGCGTGACTGGCCACCGGCAAAAAACCTCGAGTCCTGAGAGTGAGGACGGGGCCGGAAACACCGGCCCCGCTTTTTTTGTGCAGTACTGGATCATCCAGACATTGAACAGCTTGGCCCTGGGGGGCCTGCTGTTTCTGCTTGCCGCGGGCTTCTCGCTCATCTTCGGGTTGATGCGCATTGCGAATCTCACGCACGGCTCGATGTACATGCTGGGAGCCTACGTCGGCGTGTCCGTGCTCAAGCTTGTGCCCAATCTGTGGCTCGCCGCGTTGATCGGCGGCCTGGTGATCGCGGTGTTCGGTGGATTGGTCGAGCGCCTGATCCTGCGCGCGCTGACGGGCAACGTCTTCGGCCAGGTGCTGGTGACGCTCGGCATCTCGTTCATCATCGCCGACCTGTGCCTCATGGTGTGGGGTGGCGATCCGATTCCCATCCCGACGCCGCCGGCGCTGCAGCAGCCCATTTTCGTGGGGGGCGTAGCGTTTCCGACCTACCGGCTGGTCGTGGTCGCCATTGCGGTGGCGACGGCGCTCGCCTTGTACCTGCTGATGGACCGGACCCGGATCGGCGCAATGATCCGCGCGGGCGTCGACGACATGCAGATGGCGCGCGCGGTCGGAATCCCGGTGTCGGGGCTCTTCACGGCCGTGTTTTGCCTGGGTGCGGCGCTCGCCGGCGCGGGCGGCATCATCGGCGGGCCGATCATGTCCGCCTATCCGGGCCTGGACGCGGACATGCTGCCGCTCGCTCTGATCGTGGTGATGCTGGGCGGCGTCGGCAGCCTGCTCGGCGCCTTCGTCGGAAGCTTCCTGATCGGAGCCATCTACACGTTCGGCACGGCGCTCCTCCCGGATCTCGCCTACGTGATCCTGTTCCTGCCGATGATCGTCGTGATCGCCTTTCGTCCCACGGGCCTTTTTGGGCGTCAATCCGTATGAAGAATGCGGGCTGGGTCGCGCTCGCGGCGGCGCTCGCCGGGTTTCCGTTGGTGGGCGGCGAATACTACATCAATCTCACCAGCCAGATTTTCATCGCGGCGATCTTCGCGGCGAGCCTCAATTTGCTGGTCGGATACGGCGGGCTGCCGTCATTGGGTCACGCTTCCTGGCTGGGACTGGCCGCGTATATCTCGGCCTGGATGTCGCTCAAGCTCGGGCTCGGGCACTGGGCTACCGCGCCGGTGGCGCTGCTCGCGACCACTCTGGTCGCATGTGCCTTCGGGTGGATCTCGCTGCGGGCTACCGGGCTGGGGTTTCTTATGCTGACCCTTGCCCTGTCCCAGGTGCTCTGGGGAACGGCATACCGCTGGGTCTCCTTCACCGACGGCGATAACGGCTTGCGCGGATTGACCAGGCCCGCGCCCTTCGGCATCAGCCTGGACGATGCGGGCTCTTTCTATTATTTCGCTCTGGCGATCACCGCAATGGCGATCTGGCTCATGGCGGTATTCGTCGCGTCGCCTTTCGGCGCCGCGCTGCGCGGAACGCGCGACCAGTCGCGGCGCATGAGCGCGCTCGGGCACGACGTCTGGCTGATCCGCTGGATCACCTTCGTGTACTCGGGATTCTGGGGCGCGGTGTCGGGCCTGCTGTTCGTGTACTACAACAAGTACATCCATCCCGCTTCGCTCTCGATCACGGCTTCGGCGGAAGGCCTGCTCGCGGTCATCGCCGGGGGTTCCGCCACGCTCGCCGGCCCGATCGTCGGCGCTGTGATCGTGATGATCCTCAAGAATTACGTTTCCGCCTACATCGAGCGCTGGAACATGCTGCTCGGATTCGTGTTCGTGATCATCGTGATCTTCGTGCCCGAGGGCGTCGTGCCGGGGTTGCGCCGCCTCTTTGGGCAGGCGACGCGGGCGTGGAGAGGCCCCCGATGACGCCGGCCTTGCAGCTACGCGAGCTGAGAAAGTCCTTCGGCGGCCTGCCCGCCATGAACGGGGTTTCGCTCGAGGTGATGCCCGGAGAGCGGCGGCTCATCATCGGGCCGAACGGAGCGGGGAAAACGACGCTGTTCAATCTGATCACCGGGGATCTGCGCCGCGATTCCGGGGCGATCCGCCTGTTCGGCGACGAGGTGTCGCGCCTCAAGCCGCACCAGCGCGCCCACCGGGGGCTCGCCCGCACCTACCAGATCATCACCCTTTTTCCCAAGGACTCGCTCGAGCACAACCTGGTGCTGTCGCTGCTCGGACTGTCGAAGTCGCGCTGGGATGTGTTCAGGCCGCTCGCCCGCTACGCCGCACTGAACGAGGAGTCGCGGCGCGTCCTGAAACGCGTGGGCCTGGAGCATCTCGCCAAGCGGTCGATAGGCGAAGTATCCTACGGGGAGAAGCGCCGGCTCGAAATCGCCATGGCGCTGGCGCAAAAGCCCAGGGTGCTGCTCCTCGACGAGCCGTTCGCGGGGCTGTCGCGCGAGGAGCGCGCCGCGATGAAGGAGCTGATCGCGGGCATCCCGCGGGAAGTGACCGTGGTCATGATCGAGCACGACATGGACACCGCGCTCGATCTCGCCGAGAGGATCACCGTGCTGCACTACGGCAGCGTGATCGTCGAGGGCACCCGCGCCGAAGTGGTCGCCGATCCGAAGACCCGAGAGGTCTACCTCGGTGACTGAGGCACTGTCACTTAACGGGGTCGATGCGCTGTACGGCGAGAGCCACGTCCTGCACGGCGTTTCGTTCTCGTTGAACCCGGGCAGGGTGCTCGCGCTCCTCGGGCGCAACGGCGCGGGCAAGACGACCTGCATGAGCGCCATCATCGGTTTCCTGCCCCCGCGCGGCGGCGAGGTCCGCCTGTTCGGCGAGCCGATCGGAAGGCTCTCGCCCGAGACGATCTCGCGAAAGGGCGTGGGCTTCGTGCCCCAGGGCCGGCGGATTTTTTCAACGCTCACGGTGCGCGAGAACCTGGCCGTCTCCAGGCAGAAGCGGGTGGGAGTGGCGACTCCGTGGACTCTGGAGCGCGTGATCGAGCTGTTTCCCCGGCTGAAAGAGCGGCTGCAGCAGATGGCGGGCTCGCTCTCCGGAGGCGAGCAGCAGATGCTCGCGATCGGGCGGGCGCTCATGGGGAATCCGCGCGTGCTGCTGATGGACGAGCCCTCCGAAGGCCTCGCGCCGCTGATCGTCGCCGAAGTCGGCCGCACCCTCTTGCGCCTGAAGCGGGAAGGCCAGTCGATTCTGCTGGTCGAGCAGAACATCAAGCTCGCCCTCGACCTCGCCGACGAGGTTGTGATCCTCAATACGGGCAGAGTCGCGTTCAGCGGCAGCGCCGGCCAGGTGCGAAACGACCAGGCTTTGATCACGCAGCATCTCGGAGTCTTTTAACCGATCGACCTGAAGAAAGGAACGACTGACATGATGTTTACCTGCACGACGCCCGGCTGCACCGATCGCGCGCATGAGCGCCGCTTCGCGGCGGCACGCAAGGGCTCCGCTGCGGCAGCGCGAGCGCGCAAGCGCTCGGTCTCGAGCAAGCTCGTCCGCGGCAAGAAGGGGCGGAGCCTGCGCATCGATATCCATTGCCACTACCTGAACCGGGACGCGGCTGCGAAGCTCGCGCATCTCAACCCCGCGCAATACGAGCCTTCGGTCAAGTTTGCCAGTGCGCTCACGCGCGAAGTCAACGTCAAGCAGATGCAGGATCGCGCCGCCAAGCTCTCCACGATCGAAGTAAGGCTCGAGGACATGGACCGCATGGGGATCGACATCCAGGCGGTGTCGCCGGCGCCGCAGCAGACCTACTACTGGACCGAGCCGGGGCTGGGCGCCGAGGTCTCGCGCATGGTGAACGACCGACTCGCGGAAATCGTGGCGAAGTGGCCGGACCGCTTCGTCGGTCTGGGCACCGTGCCGCTGCAGAACGTCGAGCTGGCGGTGATCGAGCTCGAGCGCTGCGTCAAGCAGCTGGACTTGCGCGGTGTCGAGATCAATCCCAACGTCGCAGGGAAGGAGCTCACCGACCCCGGCCTGAGCCTCGACAGGTTCTTCGCCAAGGCGCGCGAGCTGGACATCGTGATCTTCATGCACCCGATCGGATTCACCCAGGGCGATCGCCTGATGGACCACTACCTGAACAACGTCATCGGCAATCCGCTCGATACGACGGTCGGCGCGAGCCATCTGATCTTCGGAGGAATGATCGAAAAGCACCCCGGCCTCAAGGTGGTGCTGCCCCACGCGGGCGGCTTCCTCGGGCACTACTGGGCGCGCATGGATCACGCCTGGCGCGCGCGGCCCGACTGCCGCACCGTGATCAAAAAGCCTCCGACGAGCTACCTCAAGAAATTCTTTTTCGACACGATCACCTTCGACCCCGAGATGCTGCGCAACCTGATCGACAAGTTCGGCGCGGCGCAGGTGCTGCTCGGCACGGATTATCCGTTCGACATGGGCGAGGAGGACCCGGTCGGCCTGATCAACAGCGTGCCTCGGCTTCCGTCGGCCGAGAAGGAAAGGATAATGGGAGGCAACGCTGCCCGCCTGCTCAAGATCAGGCGATAATAGGCGGCATTCGAAGGAGGAGTCCATGAAGCAGATCGGTGTGGCCATTGTCGGAACCGGTTGGTGCGGAGGCATCCGCGCCGAGACCTGCGCGGCGCATCCCCTTACGAAGGGCCTGCACATCGCGGAGATCCGGCCCGAGCGGCTCGCCGAGGTGGCCAAAGCGACCGGCGCGAAGACCGCGGTGACCGACTACGGCGAGCTCCTGAAGATGGGCGAAATCGAAGCGGTGTACATTTCCGCGACGCCGGAAACCACGCACTATCCGATGGCGCGCGACTGGCTCGCCGCCGGAAAGCACGTTTTTCTGGAAAAGCCGATCGCGATGGAGCTGTCGGAAGCCGATGAGCTGATCGCCCTCGCCCGCAAGAACAAGCTGAAATTCACCATCGGCTATTCGCAGCGCTTCAATCCCAAGTTCGCCTACGTGAGGAAGTCGATCCGCGACGGCACGATCGGCAGGCCGGTGAGCGCGCTCGTCTCCCGCCATATCACCCGCGGCCTGGGCAAGAAGATCAGCGGCCGCGTGAAGCTCTCGCCCGCGGCGATGGAATGCACGCACGATCTGGACTTCGTGCTGTGGTGCCTGGAGCCGGCGAAGCCCGTGCGCGTGTATTCGCAGCAGAATTTTGGCGCCATGCAGGAGGCGAGCGGCCAGCCGATCGCGGACCAGCAATGGCTCTCCGTCACCATGGACAGCGGCCTCTCGTTCGTGGTCGGCGGCGGCTGGAGCCTGCCGCCCGGCTATCCGAATTTCTCGACCACCTGGATCGAGATGGTCGGCACCGAGGGCGCGCTGATGGTCGACGACAGCCACCGCGACGTGGTGCTGAACACGATGCAGAAAGGCATGCAGCTGCCGATGTCGACCATGCCCGGGGAGCGTGTCGAGCACACCTACGCCGGGCCGATGGCGGCGGAGACGATCCACTTCCTCGAGGCGGTCGCTCTCGACCGGCCGGTCATGGTGACGCCGGAGCACGCGCGCATGGTGATGGAGGTGTATATCGCCGCCGATCTTTCCGCCGAGCGCAATCAACCGGTGTCGCTGCCGCTCGCCTCGTCCAAGTCGGTGCGCGCGGCTGCGTGAAAAAGAACCCCGAGCGCATCGGCCTCGCCATCATCGGCGGGGGGCGGGTCGGATTATTCCGCGGCGAAGTCGCGGCTCGGCACCCGCAGGTCGACTTCATCGGTCTGGCGGAGCTGAAAGCCGATCGCGCCAAGGAGATCGGCGCAAGTATCCGCGCGGACTTCGTGACGCAGGATTACCGCGAGCTGCTGGCGCGCCCGGAAGTGACCGCGGCCATCATTTCCACCGACGAGCATCTGCACGTCGATCCCATTCTCGGGGCGGTCGAACGCGGCCTGTCGCTCTTGATCGAGAAGCCGCTTGCGACCGGGCTCGCCGATTCCGAGCGCGTGCTCAGGGCGATCCAGAAATCCGGGGTCGACGCGGTGGTCGGCTACACGCAGCGCTTCCGCCGCCGCTGGCTGGTGGCAAAGGAGAAGGTGAGGACTGGGCAGCTGGGCGATGTGACCCTCGTGACTTCGAGAGCGTTCATGAACCGGCTCGTGGCGCTCGATAACTACCGGCGCACCGACGATCCGTCGCAGATCTCCCCGATGGTCATTTCGGGAACGCACGCGCTCGACGTCGTCATGTGGATGATGGAGGCGAAGCGCCCGGTCGAAATCTACGCGCGCTCGGTGGACAAGGCGCTGGGGCCCCTGTGCAAAGGCATCGACGCGACCGCGGGTGTGATCACCTTCGAGGACGGCAGCCTGTACCACGCCTCCATCTCGTGGGCCTTGCCGATCGTCTGGCCCGGCGCGGTGTACAGCCTCGAAGTGGGCATCGTCGGCACCGAAGGCGTGCTCACCATAGACGACACCCACCGCGACATCGTGCTGGCGACCACCCAGGCGCAGGGCGAAGGCTACGCACCGGATGCGGCGCGCCGCGTCGACTTTCTGGGGAGCTACCCGCCAGGCGATATCGCTCTCGGCGAGCTGCGCGGCCCCATGCGCGAGGAAACGGAACAATGGCTGAACCGTCTCGCGATGGGCCTGACGACGCAGCATGCCACCGCGGCGGAGGCGCACAACCGGCTGATGCTCACCAAGGCCTTCGACCTTTCGGCGCGATTGAAGCGCGCCGTGCCGCTTCCGATCGCGGCCGAGGACGAAAGGCCGCGCGAAGGCCTGCGGGTGGCGGGATAAAACGAAGAGTGAGGGAGGAGAGATGGCAAAGCTGAGATCGACGCTGTGGGTCGCGCTCGTGGCGCTGTCGTGCCCGGCGCTTTCGCTCGCGCAGGGCAGCTATCCGAATCGGGCAATAAAAATCATCGTTCCGTTCGCGCCCGGAGGCGCATCGGACTTCGTCGGCCGCATCATGCAGCCGCGCCTTTCAGAGCTGCTCGGCCAGCAGATCGTGATCGAGAACCGGGGCGGAGCTGCCGGAACCATCGGCATGGAGGCCGCGGCCCGCTCGGCTCCCGACGGCTATACCCTGGTTCTGGGCAACGTCGGCTCGACGGCGATCAACCCCGGGGTGTTCACGAATCTCTCCATCAACAACCTGAGGGATTTCATCCCGGTGACCCAAGTCGTCGACGTGCCGGGCGTGCTTATCGTGCACCCCTCCGTACCGGTCAACAGCGTCAAGGAGCTGGTCGCCTACGTGAAGGCGAACCCGGGCAAGCTGAACTATGCCTCGCCCGGGAGCGGCAGCCAGAACCGCCTGGAAATGGAGATCTTGAGAACGGCCGAACGAGGGATGGACATGGTGCACGTGCCCTACAAGGGCGGAGCGGGTCCCGCGGTGACCGGCCTCGTCGCAGGCGAAACCCAGATGATGTTCAGCACCGTCTCCTCTGCCATGGGGCATATCAAGGGCGGGCGGCTCAAGGCGCTCGCCATCACGAGCCCCACGCGCATCAAGGAGCTGCCTGACCTGCCCACCATGAAGGAGTCCGGTTATCTCGACGGCTCCTCGGGCTCATGGCAGGGCGTGCTCGTTCCCGCGGGCACGCCGCGCGAAATCGTCGAGCGTTTGTACGCGGTGCTGGTGCAGACCATGAAGACGCCCGAGGTCATCGAGCGCCTCGCCAAAGGCGGGGCCGAGGCGGTGACCAGCGCCTCGCCGAAGGCGTTCGCGGAGTTCATCGCGGCCGAAACCCAGCGCTGGGGCAAAGTGGCAAAAGAATCGGGGGCGATCGCCGACTGACGGACGTGCCAGGGCGGGATTTTACTCACACAGACGGAGACTAGGAATGGCAAATGCGGGAATGGTGGGACTGGACTGGCAGCAGCGCATCAACTGGGACCGGCTGCGCAAGTACCGCCTGGAGCGCGCACGCGCGCGCATGAAAGCGGCCGGCCTCGGCGCGATGCTGCTCATGTACGACGAGAACGTCCGGTACGTCACCAGCACGCTGACCCCCGGCTGGAACCGCCTGAAGCCCGGCCTGCGCTACGCCATGCTCTGCGGCGACGACGCGCCGGTGCTGTTCGAGCAAGGCGACATCGGCATGCAGATCGAGCGCCATTCTCCGTGGATCCCCAAGGACCACATCCGCTGGTCCTACGCCTGGATCAAGGGTGCGGCCGGCCCCGCCTCGCTTTCCCAGGTAAAGAAGTTCACCAATGCGATCAAGCAGGAGATGAAGAAGGCGAACGTCGACGGCCAGAAGCTCGGCGTGGATTTCGTCGACATCAACATGATCCAGGTGTTCAAGGACGAAAAGATCGACTGGACCGACGGCATGACGCCGATGATGGAGGCGCGCGCGGTCAAGAACGAGGACGAGCAGGAGGCGTTGCGCATGGTGGGCGCGATCGGCGACGCGGCGCACTGGGAATTCATGAAGTTCCTGCAGCCCGGGCGCACCGAGAACCAGCTCACCGCGCACATCATGCAGTACCTGTACTCCGTCCCGGGCATGGAGGACGTCGAGGACGTGATCGTGTCCTCGGGCCCGAACACCTGGCCGAACTGGCGCAACTTCTCCGACCGCATCGTCAAGCCCGGCGACATCGTGTTCATGGATCTCGCCGCGCTCACCTGGAACGGCTACAAGTCCTGCTACTACCGCACTTACTGCGCAGGAAAGGAGCCGACCAGCGAGCAGAAGGACATCTACGCGACCGCGCTCAAGTGGCTGTACGACTCGATCAAGGCGGTGAAAGTCGGAACGACCACGCGGGAGATCGCCTCGAAATGGCCCTCGGCGAAGCAAGCCTGGGGCTACGCGGAAGAGGACCAGGCCGCGGCGAACCTGTGGGGCCACGGCCTCGGCCTCGCGCAATACGACCAGCCGGTCATTTCGCGCATCTGGTCGCTCGACCACCCGATCGAGATCAAGGAAGGCATGGTGTTCGCGCTGGAGACCCAGCACGGCAAGAAGTTCGAGTGGGGCGTCCGAATCGAGGAGATGCTGATCGTCCACAAGGACAGGATCGAGATCATCTCCAACTTCCCGGTCGAGCAGATCACGGTCGTCGATCCGATGCCCGGCTACTCGACGCTCGCGGGCCGTTGAAGATCCCGTCCTCAGTCAACCAGGGAGGCCGTCATGAATGCGAAAAAATGGCTGGCAGCGTTGTCGGCGGTCGCGGCACTCGCCGCGGCCGGGTGCGCGCAGCAACCGCCGGTCGCGCAGCAGCCGCCTGTCATGGAGGCGGTGATCGGCAACAACTTCGGCCATTTGCCGATGTTCGTGGGCGTCGAGAAGGGGCTGTTCCGGAAGCACGGCGTCGACCTCAAGCTCAAGGTCGTCAACACCGGCACCGACATGGTCAATTCCATGCACAAGAACGAGGTCCAGTTCGGCGACATGAGCGTGACGACTTTCCTCAAGGCGCGCCACGCCGGCGCGCCTTTCCTCGTGGTCGGCATGATCATGAACGACGCCACCACGGCCTTCGCCGACCAGCCGCTCGCGATCGTCGCGCGCAAGGGCTCGGGGATCGCGAAAGTCGAGGACCTGCGGGGCAAGCGCGTCG
>WNFY01003108.1_pt1 | contig 17997 bp, 19 predicted proteins | sample 5400091 | NCBI WGS metagenome assembly WNFY01 (sample SAMN13153364, study PRJNA577476) | soil metagenome | isolation source: 60 cm soil or saprolite under grassland replicate 1 | place: USA:California | collected 2016-06-15
CATCGTCGTACTTTCGGAAACCCACGGTGGAGGTGTATTGCACGCCATCCCCATAAAACGCCACGCCAACTTCATTCAGCGGCGCCCATTTCCAGACAAAATCCACCTCGGCCAGCGGTTGTTCCTTGCTGATTCCGCTTACCGCAATCAACTGGCGCCGCGCCGCTGGCACGCTGAAATAGCTGGATTCAACCGCATTTCCCTGGATTAAAGTGCGAAAGGTTTCGACTCCGAGCGGGGTCAAAGCCACGTCCCAGCAAGGCGGTGGCCCAATCTGCGGCGGACAAGCCATATTTGACACGTTGATCCAGCCGTGTTTCTGCAACACCAAATATTGTGGGGAAACGTAATCCTTATTGGAAATCACGCCCCTGCGCAGCCAGAACCTTTGCGTCGCTTTGAAAGCATCGGAAGCTTCAATCAGGTCGCCTGCCAGCCTGCGAGTGAGAAAGTCGCGCGGCGAACAAGCCGCCAAAAGACCCAGCAGACACCAAAGCGTGGCGATGGTCGGCTTTCTCATGCGGGTGGCTTTTTGCTAATTGAGGATTGTAACCAAAGGCGAGCGGCGATGAGGTGAGAAAGGAGAGTCCGCCAATTGACCAGCGAATTTGCCCGCCCAGCGCCCGGGAACACCTTTGCCACACGCCGGACAGCATCCTTCCGAGGTAAGGCGATAGTCCAGGATTAGGTATCCGTGCCGGCGGACCAAAATTTCTCCGCAATGGAAGCACTTGGTGTCTTCAAGATCGCCGACACCTCCCGGCAGATTACCGGCATAGATGTTACGAAGTCCTGCTTTCTTGCCGATGCCGGCTGCGCGCAGCAAATCTTCCGGGCGGGTGTTTTCGGGGGCATCCATCTTGTAGTCTTTGTGAAATGCGGTCACGTGCCAGGGCACATCGACCGACACCCCGGCAATAAACTCGGCCAGACGGCGGAGTTCATCGTCCGAATCGTTGAAGCCTGGGATCAACAACGTGACGATCTCAACCCATAATCCCATGCCATGCAGGCTGCGGATGGTGTCAAGAATTGGGCCGATACGACCTCCCAGTTCGTGATAGTGGCGATCGTCGAAACTTTTGAGATCGACTTTGTAGAGGTCCACCCACGGACGCAGATATTCAAGCACCTGCGGCGTGCCGTTTCCATTGGAAACGAATCCGGTAACCAATCCCGCCGACTTGGCCTGTTTGAAAACAGCCACTGCCCATTCGCTGGTGATCAGAGGCTCGTTATAGGTGCTGACCAGAACTTTTGCCCCCTGCCGCAGCGCGTCCTGAACCAACGCTTCAGGCGAAGCCTGGAGCGGAAATGAAATCGCGTTTGGGTCACGCAGGGCCTGCGATGTCACCCAGTTCTGGCAGTAACCGCAGTGCAAGTCGCAACCGAGCATTCCGAAACTGTATGCCAGCGCGCCAGGATAGGCATGAAAGAAGGGCTTCTTTTCGATGGGGTCGCACTGCACGCCGCCGACATATCCCCAAGGAACATAAAGCGTGCCGCCGCGGTTATACCGGACTTTACAGACTCCAGGCTGCCCGTCAGGGATGGGGCAGCAGTGTCCACACGCGAAGCAGCGGACCCGGTTGCGGTCCAGCTTTTCGTAGAGTTCACCCTCGCGGACCTGCTGATCGAGGACTTCCCGGAGTGTGGACATGACGTCTATTTTAGTCCTTCTGGACAACTGGTTCTGGTCATCTCGACCGTCGCGACGGCATGTTTAAGAGCCCCAACATTCCCCCTGAATCCGTTGCTCCATCTGTGGCATCATGTATAGAGCACGATATGCCTAAAATCCACATCCCAACCCCTTTGCGCCAATATGCCGGCAAGCAGGCTGCGGTGGAGGTGAAGTCTGGAACTGTGGCCGACGCCCTTTCCGACCTCGTCTCCAAGCACCCCGACTTGCGCCGCCATCTGTATAGCGATGACGGTAAACTGCGGGCCTTCGTCAACGTGTACGTGAATGACGAGGACGTCCGCTACCTCCAGAAGGACGCTACTTCTGTGAGTGACAGTGATAGTATTGCCATCGTGCCTTCCATCGCCGGAGGCCGTTAACCATGCAGCCACGGACATCCTCCCTGATTGCCTGCCTCAGCGCCTGCTGTTGTTGTTGTCCGTTCTGTTGCCGCTAGTCTCGCTGCTCCCAACCATCTAAAATTGAATTGAGGCCCTCTATGCCCACATTGACTGAGGTCAAACCCGAAACCGCCACCCTGAGCAACGATGAGATTCTGCGCTACTCACGCCACCTGATCATGCCCGAGGTGGGCATGGACGGACAGTTGAAGTTGAAAAAGGCGAAGGTGCTTTGCGTCGGGACCGGAGGGCTGGGTTCGCCGCTCACTCTGTACCTCGCCGCCGCAGGCGTGGGCACGCTGGGCATCGTGGACTTTGATGTGGTGGATTACACCAACTTGCAGCGGCAGGTGATCCACTCCACGCCGGATGTGGGGCGCAAGAAACTGGACTCGGCGGCAGACCGGCTCAAGGCCATCAATCCATTCGTGAATATCAAGAAGTTTGACACGCTGCTGACCAGCGCCAACGCGCTGGAAATTTTCAAAGACTTCGACATCATCGCCGATGGCACCGACAATTTTCCTACGCGCTACCTGGTCAACGATGCCTGCGTGCTGACCGGCAAGCCAAACGTTTATGGCTCCATCTTCCGCTTTGAAGGCCAGGCCAGCGTTTTCGCGACCGAGCAGGGCCCATGCTACCGCTGCCTGTATCCCGAGCCGCCACCCCCAGGATTGGTTCCCTCCTGCGCGGAAGGCGGTGTGATTGGCGTTCTGCCGGGATTGGTGGGCGTGATCCAGGCCACCGAAGTCATCAAGTTGATTCTAGGTACCGGAGATTCGCTGGTTGGCCGACTCCTGTTAGTCGACGCGCTGGGTATGAAGTTCCGTGAACTCAAGCTGCGCAAGAATCCCGACTGCCCGGTCTGCGGCAAGAATCCGACCATCAAGGAACTCATCGACTACAATGAGTTCTGCGGCATCCGCGGCGAGGAGGTTACGGTGGAACCGACATCGGGAGATATTCAGGTGGAAGAACTCAAGAAGCGTTTGGATCGAGGCGATGATCTATTTGTCCTCGACGTTCGCGAGCCCCATGAATATCAAATCTGCAATATCAATGGTCATCTGATTCCGCTGGGCGATCTGCCCAAGCGGGTGAACGAGCTCGATTCGAGCAAAGAGATCGTCGCGCACTGCCGTTCTGGTGTGCGCAGCGCCAAAGCAGTGGATTTTCTCAAACAGGCCGGTTTCAAGAAGGTCCACAATCTGGCAGGCGGGATTCTGGCTTGGGCCGACCGGGTGGATCCCAAGATGCCTAAGTACTAACTGGGCAACTTTTTTGCTGACTCCGGGTTCATAGCTGCCAGGGGCTACTGTCTTTTTCTCCAGCTCCATGGAAGGAAGCCCATGAAATATTCCTTGGCAGTCTGCACGGTTCTGGCGGCCACCCTATCCAGTGTTGCCGCTGAAAAACCACGTGTCTTCATAACGGACAGTAAATCCTGGGAAATGTCGGGCGGCGTGGGGGGAACCAGTGATGCCTTCGGCGGGGCCAGCAAAGGCGGGGCCCGTCCTCAGACCGCAGAGATTATCAAGACTTTCAACGAGCGCTGCCCGAACGTGATCGTCAACAACAAGCAGGAAAAAGCCGATTACGTAATACTCCTGGACCACGAGGGCGGCAAGGATGCGATTTCGCACGACAACAAGGTTGTGGTTTTCAACAAAGATGGTGACGCCATCGTGAGCCGGTCGACGCGCCTCCTGGGCAATGCCGTCAAGGATGCTTGCGGCTCCATTACCACGGACTGGCCGAAGCAGGCAGCGAAGGCAAACCGCGAAGCAAAAGACGATACGGATGTCGCCAGCAAGAAGTAGTTAGTCAAAAGCCCTGATTCCAGCCCCGCTACCTTGATGGTGCCGGGGCTTGTTTTTTGTTCTCCAAGTCCTTAATCTTATAAGTCCCTGTAAGTGTTCCCCTCGGATGTTCTGTGAGGAGACTCCATGCGATCCGCTTCGCGTTTACTCTGGCCGCTCCTAGTCCTTTGTGTGTCAACTCTCGCCTTTTCCCAAGCTGCCATCCAACCCGCTGTCAACTCCGATCCCACTTACCAGCAACTGCGCAATATCGGGATCGGGACCGAATCGGTCAGCGTCAACGACTTCGACTTGAAGCGCGACGCCGCTACCTTCCACCTGCATTCCGGCAAAGTGTGTTTTCTTTCTGCGGTGCAAGGCAAGGTAACCGGCGCAGTGTTTGCAGGAGAGGGCAGTATGAGCCTGACGCCTCCATTGCCGGTCGAGGCCAAGATGCTGAAGCTGCTGACGAAGGAAGATACCTTCAATGAAACTTTCAACAAACTGGTGCTGCGGTTCACGGATGCGACCTACGAGGAGCTGAAAAAGGCCAATGGCGCCGCTTCCTCCGGCGGTTGTGATGCGGGTTCCTTGCAGGACAGCCAGAACATTCTACGTCACAAGATTTACTACAACCTGACCGGCCGCATTCTTGAAGACGTGCTGAGCACCGAACCTGGGGGCTTGTTCGTGGCCTTTGTCCACGGTAACCGCTATGAGGACAAAATGGTCTATTTCGTCGACCCCATGGCGCGCCCGATGTCCAGCCGGAAGAGATTGAACTCCTCACATATAACGAAAATAACGAAAACCGGTCCGGCATATGGGCTGCGTTCCATTTTTCCGACGAGTATGCCAAGGGGACAGCGTCGGGTGCGGAGAGAAACACTGCCATTCATATCGAGCGGCAGCAACTCGACACCACCATTGAAAAGAATGCCAATCTCATTGGCAAAGCGACGACCACTTTCGTCGCTCTGGCCAACGGTGTGCGCGTGGTCCCGTTCAATTTGTTCAGCACGTTAAGAGTGCAAAGTGTAATGGGCAATGGTTCGCCACTTTCCTTCATTCAGGAAGACAAGAAGGATGACTCGCAATTTTTCGTAGTACTGCCTGCGCCACTGCCGAAAGGCAGTGAATATACGATCACTACGAATTACTCCGGCAAGGAAGCGATCAGCAACGAAGGGGGAGGCAACTATTTTCCCAATCCCGGGGCGCGCGACAGCTGGTATCCAAACAGCTTTAGCCCTTTGGGCGAGTACTCCACCTACGACATGGGGTTCCGCATCCCCAAGGGGATGAAGATCGCTGCCGCAGCGGCAAATCTGGTCAGCGAAGACAATACTGGCGGCCAAAATATCACCCAATGGAAGAGCGAGGGGGCGCAGACCGTCGCCGGGTTCAATTTCGGACGATTCAAAATGCAGGAAGCAAAGCTTACCAACCCAGAGTACCTGGTCCAGTCTTACGCCAACGAGGAACCGCCTGACGTGATCAAGAATCTGCTTCAAGCAGTGAACGGCGCCTTTCCCGGCGAGGAGAATCAGGTTTCCGGCGTGGCCCTGGGGACCATGAGCACCCTGCCGATGATCAAGAAATCGCTGGCGGAAGGTGAACTGGCGGTCCAGCTCTACTCGCAGTATTTTGGCCCGCTCCCGTTCAAGCGTCTGGCCATCACGCAGCAAACTTCCTGCAACTTTGGGCAGTCCTGGCCATCACTGGTCTGGTTGCCCATGTGCTCTTTCTACGACGCAACGGTGCGCCATCAACTTGGATTGGATGATGATCGCGGTTATTGGAAGGGAGTAACCCCGCATGAAGTGGCGCATCAGTGGTGGGGACATCAAGTCGGCTTCAACTCGTATCGCGACCAATGGATGAGCGAGGGCTTCGCGGAGATGTCATCCAGCCTGTTCCAACAACTAGTGGAGAAGAACCCAAAGAAGTTTATCCAGTTCTGGAACGACCAGCGCGACCTGATGCTGGAAAAAAACCGTGAAGGATTTCGCGCCATTGATGTGGGGCCGGTCACTCTAGCCTATCGGCTGAACAGCTCGCGGACCGGAGATATCGCTCGCCGTCTTATCTATCCTAAAGGGGCCTACATCCTGCATATGGTCCGCATGATGATGTGGAACCAGCGGACTGGCGACGAGCCGTTCCGTCAAATGATGCAAGACTTCGTCCGGACTTACGGCGGCAAAGCCGCTACGACCGAAGATTTCAAGGCCGTTCTGGAAAAACACATGACGCCGGATATGGTCACGATGGCAGGCGGCAAAAATAGTATGGACTGGTTCTTCAATGAATACGTGTATGGCACCGCCTTGCCAGCCTACAAATTGGAATATTCTTTTGATACCGGAGCCGATGGCAAGAACATCTTCAATTTCAAAGTCACTCAATCGGGAGTGGACGATACTTTTCGCATGCTGGTGCCTGTCTATTTTGAGCTTGAGGATGGACGCACAGTAATGATTGGACGCGTCCGTGCGACGGGAAATACGACGATCTCACAGCAGGTAGCGATTGGAGCCGGAAAACCGAAAGCTGCGATGCTCAACCACTTCAATGATGTGCTCGCCTCTCCGAACTAAAACAATTATGGGAACGGGACATTCCCCGTTCCCATAAATTTGACTGCAAAGCTTAGTTGCTGCTGCTTCCGCTGCTGCTGGCGCCGCCGTCTCCACTCACTTCCAGGGCAAACTTCTTCCCGGAAAAGCGGATCTGGGACAAGTTGCGGCTCCCATCGCTAGCGGTGTTTACTACCGCGGAATCATAGCTTGCAGGTTTTGCGAGATTCACCACTTGCGCGGGCACCGTAGCGACCACGTTCTTGCCCTTCATGATTTCGACTTGAACGCTGGGCCCAGTGCCGTCCCATTTCAGGCTATAGTCGCCGGCCGGCAGCTGCTTTCCCGCCACGGTTGCGGGAGAGGCCAATTGCAGGACTCCCTTACTGGCTGCGAATGCGCTGGTCGCCAGAAGCAGTGCCGATCCCAGTACCAGCCCCTTGAAGATGTTTGCGAATTTCATGACAGTAGACTCCTTGTTTTCTTTCCCGAATTCCGTCGGGAACCGTTGTTTGGGCGGCTGGCTGCTGCGATTTGCGGGCTTGCGTTTGTCCGCAAAAGGCCTAAAATGCGCTTCGGGGTTTTAGACAAGACAGGCCGACCGCGAGGTCGTACTGTTGACCGAGGAACTGTTTTCATCTGGGCCGCCAAACCGAGAGTGAACGCAGTTCCTTGAACCCCACAATGTTCGCCACAACTTTTTGCTTTCTCTGTTTGATTCCCTTGCCGCTCTGGTTAGTTTCAAAAAACTTTAACCACAGAGAATACTGAGATCCACATGGTACACAGAGAAACTTGCACCTTCGTGTTACGCATCCCTCGACTGAAAAGTTTCATTACGCTCCAGTCGCAATTACTAACTTTGACGCCCACCTCCGCGGGACGTTAGCTCGCCGCATTTCATGACTACAAAGACAGTAACGTGTTGTCTAAATCAGCGCGGATGCGGGAAGAATAACAAAGCAGAGGGTTTCTGTTGGCAAGCGGCAATCGAGAGAGGAACCATTCTTACAAACGCGTCACAACTTTTTACAGGATTAAACAATCTGCAACACTACTTTTCCGAAATTCTTTCCTTCACGCATCAGTTCATAGGCCTTCCCCGCTTCGGACAAGGGAAAGACATTGCCAATCACCGGCTTCAAATGCCCTTGCTCGATCCATCCGGAAAGCTGCTGCCACGCGGAATCCATCAGCCCGCGGTTTTGCGAGAGGCAGGTAAGCCACAATCCATGTACGCTCGCGCCCTTGGCATAAAGAATGCGAGTGTCGAGCTGCGATCTTTCTCCCGTTGCGCTGCCGTACACAATCACCCGTCCAAACTCCCGCAGGCAACGAACGCTCTTTGCAGTGTGCTCTCCTCCAAGCATTTCGAAAACCGCATCGACCCCCTCGCCATAGGTTAAATCCTTGACGGTCTCTTCGTAGTCGCGCTGCTTGTAGTTGATCCCATGTTGCAGGCCAAGTCCCTTCACTCTCGCCAGTTTTTCCTCCGCAGAGGAAGTACCGTACATTTCCACGCCCAGCAACTTGCCGATCTGGACGGCCGCTGTTCCCACGCCGCCGGCGACGGCGTGAATCAGCACGCGGGGCGTCTGGCTGCCGGCAGGTTGCTCCAGCAATCCAGCTTTCCAGTAAGCCAAATAGGCCGTGAAGTAGTTGACCGGGAACGCTGCCCCCTCGGCGTCCGACCATTCTGGCGCGACTGGCCAGATCAGCCGGGGAGAAGCGGCAACCTGCTCGGCGAAGGCTGCCCACTGAGCGTAGCCCATCACACGCTGGCCATCTTTTTCGCGAACTCCACAAAACTCCCGGCCAGCCACCAACGGAGGCTTCGGGGTGCCAGGATAGCCGCCTTGGAGAGTGATCACATCGGCGAAGTTCAGCCCCCCGGCCATTACTCGAACCAGTTCGCGGTCTTCTCCTACCTGTGGGTCTGGAACTTGTTGAACCTCAAGGACCTCTGGTCCTCCGGACCGGGTGATGACCAGCGCTTTCATGGTAAGCAGTGTAGCAACTTCGGGATTGCCCGTTCTACTCAAGCTCCGGACAAAAGCTCATGCTACAAACCTCCAAACCGGGTATATACTTCCCCCGATTCATTGTTTTGGTTCGACCCGCAAATATGCGGGAACGGAGCATTTATCATCACCGGTTTTATCGCTCCGTTTTAATCAAGTCGCTGGTTCCATGAATGTGAAGCCAGTGCGGCTCAACCGTTTTTAGCCGGTTGCGGTTGTTCCGGGGGAGGCAGCAAGTGGACCTGGTCCTGGTTCGTATTTTTCTCATTTTAGTGGTTTCGGTTACCTGCTTTCTTATTCGTCCTTTTGGCCTTGAGGCACGGCTGGATGCTCTCATCGGAGCAGGCATCGGCTTGGGCATCGTTCTTTTTGAGTGGAAACTTCGCCGGGTGAACCTCAGCCGCCTGATTGGGGCGGCGATCGGCAGTGTTCTGGGGATCATCGGGGCCTACCTTTTCTCTCTCGTCATCCGCAGCAGCCTGCCCACCGGGCAAACCCAAAGCTTTCTGCAAATTCTGGTCATGCTGGTCATGGCCTACGTGGGAGTGGTGGTGGGCGTGAGCAAAGGAGACTTGCTGAATCTCGCCGCCCTGGGAGGGATTTTTGGCGGGGAAAAATCCGGCAAGAAGAGCTACAAGATTCTCGACACCAGCGTCATCATCGACGGCCGCATCGCCGACATTGCCGAGACCGGCTTCTTAGACGGCATCATCGTGATTCCCCAATTCGTGCTCCGCGAGTTGCAGCTGGTGGCCGACTCCTCGGATTCCCTGAAACGCAATCGTGGACGGCGGGGGCTGGACATCCTCCAGCGCCTGCAAAAAAACACTGGGCTGCATATCCAGATTGTCGAAGATGATTTCCCCAGCGTGCGCGAGGTGGATCTGAAGCTGATTGAGCTGGCCAAAGTGTACGAGGGCAAAATCATCACCAATGACTTCAATTTGAACAAAGTGGCGCAGCTTCAGGGCGTTGAAGTGCTGAACATCAACGAACTGGCCAATTCACTGAAGCCGATCGTGCTGCCCGGCGAGATCATGAAGGTCTTCATTCTGAAGGAAGGCAAAGAGTACAACCAGGGAGTGGCTTACCTCGACGACGGGACTATGGTGGTAGTGGACAACGCCCGCAAGATGATCGGGAAAAACGTGGATGTCTCGGTCACTTCGGTGCTGCAAACTACGGCCGGGAAGATGATCTTTGGCAAGTGGGACGACCGGCACGGGGCGCGAGTCGAACCGCGCAATATTCCGGCTCTGGCTGTGGCGAACGGCGACCCTAAGAATCCCGCATCGGTCCTCGCCGAAAGGCCCGTGGAATAGCGCAGTTATTGGGTGAAGGCGGAGCTAACCCGAATTGAGTCTCCGTCGCGGGTTCCGTTGATGCTAACTCGCTGGCCGGCAAATTTGGAAAGATCGTCGGTATTGCCAGTCAGAGAGTAGCGTTTGTCTCCGTCTACCAGAACATACTTGGCTCCATGGCGCACACAGAAGCGCGCGCATTCCGCCGAAGACATGTCCCCGCCTTTGTTGTGGCGGGCGCCACACTCCGAGTCGGTGACCACTCCGGAGATGGGTTGGTAGTTCATTCCCGCAGGCTGAATATTGTTGCGACGGGGAGGTTTTCGAGACTCTCCGTGAGCGAAGGCTAGCGCGCCGCCCACCAGAACTATGGCAATCACCAGGGAAAGCGCCAGAACTCGCGCCAGACAGTAGGTCAGAAGACGTAACCAATTCCATTGGCGGACCATATTACCTCGCACGACGCCCCACTCGGAGTCTAAGTGCCGAGATCCAAGCACCGTTCCAAGTGCAATTTGACTTCCACTGCGGGCAGCGTTCATTTTCGTAGAGTTAGCGGGAGGCCTGCTTACCCCGCACTCTCAAAAGCGTAAATTCGTCCCAGGACTGCTCAACTCGAGCTACGGAGTTTTCCCTATAGCGGGCGATGCGAGACCGTAGGCGCCAGACGGTGTCCGGATTGTCTTCTCTGCGACCTCGCGGGCTTTCCCGGCGCTCTCCACGATTTACGACGTTGATCGTTCTCCGCGAGGATTTGAAGTGGTTGCTCCAGTCCCTCTATACTTACAGCCCTTATGAAGGTCGTCGTAATTATTCCCGCCGCTGGGTTGGGAACCCGCATGTCCGCCGCGCCTGCTGGCAAAGGCAAGAAGCCGCCGTCCAAGCAATTTGCCGAACTCGGAGGCACTCCGATTCTGCTCCACACTTTGCGGAAGTTTGCCGGGTCTCCCGAGGTGACAGAAATTTTCGTCGCGTTGCGCAAGGATGAGATCGGCGTATTTCGCGCGCGGCTGGAAAAAGAAGGCAAAGATGTCTTGCAGATGAATTTGCAGTTGATCGAAGGGGGAGAACATCGTCAGCAATCGGTGGCCAATGCGCTAGCCGCGGTCCAAGCGGCAGCGGACGATATTGTCCTGGTTCACGACGCGGTGCGGCCGCTGGTGACTACGCAAATCATTCAGGAAGTCATTCACGGAGTGCAGAAACATGGCGCGGCGATCGCCGGACTACCAGCGGTCGATACCATCAAGCAGGTGGAGCGCACCGCGGAGACCGCGATGATTAAAGCCACGGTGCCACGGGACCGGATTGTGATGGCGCAGACGCCACAGGGGTTCCGCTACGACATCATTAAGAAGGCTTTCGATCAAGCCACGGCCGACGGATTTATCGGGACCGATGAAGCCTCGCTAGTGGAACATTTCGGGCATGAGGTGGCGGTGGTGATGGGGTCTGCGCGGAATATTAAGATCACTACGCCGGCGGATCTCGAATTAGCCGAGTTTTTCCTGAAACGGTAAAAGCCGCCACGGATTCCGACGGGTTCTTGTGACAAAACGGGCTAGAATCTCTGCATGAAGATAGGTTACGGTTGGGACTCGCATGAATTCAAACCTGGCATCCCTCTGAAGATCGGCGGGGTCGCCCTGCCCCACTCCCATGGACTGGGAGGCCACTCCGATGGCGATGCGTTGCTTCACGCCATCACCGACGCCCTGCTCGGGGCCGTGGCCGCGCCGGATATAGGCTCCTTGTTCTCTCCATCCGACCCCAAGTGGAAGGGCGCGGACTCAGCCCTCTTCCTGCGCGAAGCGCAAGCACGCGTCAAAGCCGCTGGTTACTCCATTTCCAACATCGATTCCACCGTGATCATGAATGCCCCCAAAATCGGTCCGCACGCGAATGCCATTCGCGCCAATGTAGCCAGGCTTCTGAGCCTTCCGCCGGATTGCATCGGCATCAAAGCTAAAACCCCCGAAGGCATCGGGACCGACAACGCTGCCATTGCTCATGCGGTTGTGTTGCTGGAAAAACTGCCAGCCAAGAAGAAGAAACGCTAACCGTTTATTTTGTCATGCCTGCGATGAGTGAAGCCCAGAAGAGGAATCTGTTATGGGTCGACAGCTTCGTGGCGCTGGCGAAAGGTAGCAGGTTTTTCCGCGTCGCTTGTCGAAATGACAAAGGGGCAAAGTACGTCACAACCAACATTCCCATTACGGGACGGCCAAAACATTTTCTGTGACGCATGTCCTTGTTTTGCGGCTCCCTCCATGCTTACTCTGCCAGCATGACTCGTTTTATTGGCGTGCTCTTTGTTGCCCTGCTAATCAGTCCGTCCACGCTGGCAGTGACCAAGCCGCACTCCATAGTTCTTGGCAAATGGACCACGGTCAAGTGGACGACCGGCCCAAGCGACAATCAGACGATTGATCTTAAAGTCCGCGCGCTGGTGGTCGATGGCCACTTGAAGGAATACACCATCGGCACACCGCACGACATCACCGAGCGACTGTTTGTAGTCCGCCGCGTTTTCCGCCTGAACGATGCCCTCCCCGATGACAAGCAGCCACACTGGCGTTGGGAACGCGGCGGATGGATGCTGGTCGATCGCATATCCGCCCACATCACGCAACTCAACCTGCCGGAATTCGACACCTATTCGTCGGTCGCGAGTTGGTACCGCGACTATGTTGCTTACTGTGGAGTGTCCGATGATGGCGATAAGTTCTACGAAATCGTGACCCAACTGGGCCGGCGCAAGCCGGTCCTGAAGAAGACGATCATAAGTACGGTCGCCTTGGACATGCCGGACGCGGTCTGCGCCGCGCCTGATTGGCGACGCCAACCCACTCGCGTAAGTTTCTCCATGGGAGGTTCAGAGCGGACCACGTATGAGGTGCGCGGGCACGCTTTCAATTTGATTAAAGATCAGGACGAGGATGAGACCGGTTCGGAGTAGATGAAGTCTAGCCTGAGACCGCTCGGATGAAGATGTATCGGATGAAGGTAAATCCGCCGTAGAGCAGAAGTCCGCAAACTGCAATTGCGGCGAAAGACCATAGCTGACGCTTGGGTGAGGGAGAGGTCAGACTCGGCGCCAGCACTGCCCCTAAAGCCAACCCGGTGACGAATCCGCCGATATGGGCGGAGTTTGAGATGTAAGGCACAATTGCGCCAAAAACCAGATTGTAACCGGCAAACATAAGCAGACTCTTGAGCGTACTTTGGATGGCAAATTTGGACACCGGAAGCTTGCCAAGATAGAGAGCGGAGATCAGCGCTCCGGCAAGTCCAAAGACCGCGCCAGAGGCTCCGACTGTGATGGCTCGCGGCTGCGACCAGGTTGCGGCCAGGCTTCCCGCCAAGCCGCAGCAGGTGTAGATCAGGAAGAAAACCCATCGATCGTAAATACGCTCAGCCAGACCACCTAAGTCCCACAAGCACCACATGTTGAATCCGATGTGAATAATCCCGGCGTGAACGTAGGTAGCCGTGAGCAACCGCCACTGCTGCGCGAACAAGGCATATCCCCAACTTCCCCCAAAGCGCCGAAGCACATCGGTACCCGGCTGGAGGGGAGACGCGCCAGAGAAGACCATTGCCAGAAACACAACTACATTCAGGGCAAGCAGCGCCGTGGTGACGTACGCCTTGGCGTCAGGGTCGGTGAGGCGGGGAACCGGATTGGCGTAAACTCCCTCTTCTTTGGCGTAGCGCGCCATCGACTCACGGCAGGACGCGCAGATCTCGCGTAGCGAGTAGAAGGGAAGCTTGCGTCCACATCTGGGGCATTGAGCCATGCAGGGTCGGGCGCGCCACACCGCGCAGCCACTAGAATACCTTAATCTCCAGCGGCCTCTACCGCGGGCATCTCTTCCGCCACTGTGCGGTTTTTCAATTTGGCGGTGGTCACCAGAATGACAGACACCACCACGATGGCGCTGCCGGTCAGCACGTAGGCATCGACTTTCTCATGCAAAATGAGCCAACCCAGGAACACCGCCACCACCGGATTGACGTACGCATAGGTGGAAACGATGGCCGCAGGTGCGTTTTCCAGCACCCAAATGTAAGCGGTATATCCCACCAGCGATCCAAACACGACCAGATAGGCAATCGCCCCCAGGCCGCGCCGGGTCCAGATTACGTGGGAAAAATCCCTGGCGAAGAATGCGTAGATCAAGTTGGCAATTCCCGCAAACATAACTTGCCATGCAGTTGCACTAATTGATCCTCCAGACTGCCAGAGTTTCGAGAGCACCGAGCCCAAGGCCCAGCTGAACGCTCCGGCCACCAGAGCCAGAGACCACCACATCTCGCGGCTGCCAAGGGCGCCGGTAGCGGTCAACTTGGGCCAGAGCAGAACGACCAGCCCAGCCACACCCACAACCAAACCAATCTGACCACGCGCAGAAATGTGGTGGTCACCAAGAATCAGCGCATCCAGGACCAGAAACCACAGCGCGATGGATGCCACCAGCAGTGCCGCAATTCCTGACGGGACATATTGCTCGGCGAAGGAAAGCGTGAGATTGCCGCCCATGAGCAGCAGAATTCCCACCACGGCAGTTTGCCCGAGTTGCAGGGGGCTATAACGGATACTGCGTCCGGTGGCCACGCAGTACGCCAGCATGAGGGTTCCAGCGGTCAGGAAGCGCGTGGCACACATCAAGGCCGGCGGAATACTCTCCACGGCAACCCGAATTCCCAGATACGTCGAGCCCCAGAAAAGGTAGACCAATCCCAGCGCGAAAAAGACGGATAAACGGTGCTGGCGCTGGGCGGAGGTCATGAATTGTAAGGTAGACCATATCAGACGAGCCGGAAGGCAGGAGGGATTCAATACTTAAACCCGCAAAACAAAATCTTAAACGCTGAGGGCACATAGAACGGCCCACCTTGGTCATCTCACAATCCGTGTCTATCGTGTCCTTTTATCGCTATTTTGCTGTCCTCGCTCGAACCGGCGCACGTTATAATTAAGTACGTCATGTTGAGCCGCCAGAATTCTAATTCGCATCTGCCTGAATGCTGGCTGCACTATCTGGTGGGCCCGCGCCGCTATCGCGCTGTGTTGCCATCGAACCGCCGCCCCAACCTCTTCGGCGGAGATTAGTTCCTGAATCCTCCCAAGTTTTGCAGCCAAGGGCGTAGTCCGTTCGCCTTGGCCAACGACGAAAGCCTAAAGACCAACAGCCGCCGTAGGAGGATTCCATGAGCACCAGCACCAAGACCCTGGCCGTAGGCCCCAAGATCAAGACTGCCTTGCCCGGCCCCAACGCCAAACGCGTTCTGGCAGGGGATGAGAAGTATGTCTCGCCGTCCTATACCCGCTCCTATCCCATGGTTGCGCAAAGCGGCAAAGGGATAGTAGTGACCGATGTGGACGGCAATGAGTTTTTCGATTTCTCCGCCGGCATTGCCGTGACTTCCACGGGCCACTGTCATCCGAAGGTTGTGGCAGCAATTCAGAAACAGGCTGCGGAACTGATTCACATGTCCGGCACCGATTTCTACTACCAGAGCATGGTGACTCTGGGAGAGCGGCTCTCGAAGATCGCTCCCATGCCTGGCCCGCACAAAATTTACTACGGCAACTCTGGAACGGAAGCCATCGAGTGCGCGCTCAAGCTGGCACGCTATCACACCAAGCGCCAGCAGGTGATTGCGTTCCTCGGCGCGTTCCACGGACGAACCATGGGAGCGCTCTCGCTGACCGCCTCCAAGCCGCAGCAACGCCGCCGCTTCGGCCCGCCGCCTCCGGGAGGCACTCAGCCGTTCTTCCTCCTGAAGAAGTCGCGGCAATTTTTGTTGAGCCCGTGCAAGGGGAGGGCGGCTACGTGCCCGCTCCGGCGGAATTTATGCAGGAACTGCGCCGCATCTGTGATCAGCATGGCATCCTGCTGGTCTGTGATGAAGTGCAGAGCGGCATGGGGCGCACAGGAAAATGGTGGGCGGTCGAACACAGCGGGGTTCATCCTGACATCATCGCTTCAGCCAAAGGAATCGCCTCGGGCATGCCACTGGGCGTGACCATCACTCGCGCGGATGTGATGGATTGGGTGCCGGGCTCCCATGCGTCTACTTTCGGAGGGAACCCGGTCTGCATCGCGGCAGCACTGGCCACTCTCGATGTCATCGAGGAGGAGCGCCTGCTCGAGAATGCCACCAACGTCGGTAATTACATGCTGAAGCGGATGGCGGACTGGCCCAGCAAGCACAAACTGGTAGGTGATGTGCGCGGACGCGGGTTGATGATTGGGGTCGAGCTGGTCAAAGACAAAGAGACCAAAGAACACGCCGCCGCCGAACGCGACCACGTGGTTGAGTTGTCATTCGAACAAGGCATTCTGTTCCTGGGATGTGGGCCGAGTACCATACGGATCTCTCCCGGCCTGGTCGTGTCCAGGGACGAGGCCGATGCAGCCCTGGAAGTGCTGGAAGAATCCATTTCCCGGGTAGAGAAGTAGCGGGCATATAGGGCGGACACCTTGTCCGCCTACCCAGCCTGATTCTTATCAGGCCCAGATTGTGACATCCGTCACATCCTGCTGGGACATGCGCCGCTTAGAATCTCCTCATGTCCGGCAGGCTGACCCACACCGCTTTGCGCAGTCTCGATTGGTTGATGAGCAAAGTTCCGATCCGAAACGCCGGGCCATCTCACCTGCGCACGGGCCGCCGCGGCGAAGAAGATACGTACTTCTTTCTGCGCCGCATGGGCTATGTCATGGTCGCTCGAAACTTCCGCTCTCCTCGCCGCCGCGGGGAGATCGACCTGATCGGCTGGGACAAGAACGTGTTGTGTTTTATCGAGGTCAAGACCCGCACCTCCCATGCGGTAAAGCCCGCCGAGGCGGCTGTCGATCTACATAAGAAGAAGGAGCTATCCGCCGTGGCACGCGAATATCTGCGCCATCTGCCGCCGGATTGCGCGTGCCGTTTCGACGTGATTAGCGTTTACTATGAATCGCCCGGGAACCCCACGTTCGAGGTGTTCCGCAATGCCTTCGCCATGTCGTAGAATAGCCGTTCCCCCCGGCGGGTGTTCTCTCCGCGGAAAGGACACCACAGTTGCCTGAGCTAAGAAAAGATCCCATCGTTGGCCGCTGGGTCATCATTTCCACCGACCGCGCCAAGCGTCCCAATGATTTTCTCCGCGATGGAGTAAAGCTGAAGGGCGGCTTTTGCCCCTTCTGCTACGGCAACGAATCCAAGACCCCGCCGGAAATCCAGGCGTACCGGCCTAATCCGAACGGTGGGCTGCCTCCGCAGCGGGATTCACCCGGCTGGACGGTGCGCGTGGTTCCCAACAAATTTCCCGCGCTGGGGATCGAAGGCAATCTCGACCGCCAGGCCGAAGGCATGTTCGACAAGATGAACGGCATCGGCGCGCATGAGGTCATCATCGAGACGCCCGACCACGAAGCCACCCTGGCCACACTCCCGGCGAAACGCATCGAGGATGTGCTGTGGACTTTCCGCGACCGCATCTTGGATCTGAAAAAAGACCGGCGGTTCAAGTACATTTTGATCTTCAAAAACCACGGAGAAGCAGCCGGCGCGTCGCTGGAGCACTCGCACTCGCAACTCATTGCCCTGCCGATTATTCCCATCTACGTGACCGAAGAACTGGAGGGCTCAAAACAATATTTCATTTACAAGGAGCGCTGCGTCTTTTGCGACGTCATTCGCCAGGAATCCGAAGCCGGCGTGCGAGTAGTGGCGGAAAACCCGGACTTCCTCACCCTGGCGCCGTACGCTCCGCGCTTTCCCTTTGAAACCTGGATCCTTCCCAAGCGGCACGAATCGGCGTTTGAGAATTCTTCGTCGCCGATGTTTCAGAACCTGGCGCGAGCGGTGAAGACTTTGTTGATGAAAGCCGACCGCGTGCTCGACAACCCGCCCTACAACCTGGTAATCCACAGCACACCGGCTCAGGAACCGAGCAACGACTTCTACCACTGGCACGTGGAATTCATGCCCAAGCTGACCAAGACCGCCGGCTTCGAATGGGGGACGGGATTTTATATCAACCCGACGCCTCCCGAGGAAGCGGCCCGCTTCCTGCGCGAAGCCAGGGTGGAAGAAATCGTTCCCGTCATCGCAGGGTAAGTTTGTTAGTAAAAGCTGGAGCAGCCAATTCTCGCGGATGAACGCAGATTCCTGCTTTGCTAATCCGCCGTATCTGTGGAAGTCCGCGGCTAAG
>WNFY01002548.1_pt1 | contig 17990 bp, 22 predicted proteins | sample 5400091 | NCBI WGS metagenome assembly WNFY01 (sample SAMN13153364, study PRJNA577476) | soil metagenome | isolation source: 60 cm soil or saprolite under grassland replicate 1 | place: USA:California | collected 2016-06-15
AGCTTGCTGAAGCTCGTGGCCTCCGCCTGGCTATTCCTCACCACGAGGCATGGCTGGATATTGACGAACAGACACTGCGCGAGCACAAGGCCAAGCTCGAGGTTCGCATTGCAGCCGTGGCTTCGCACATCCAGCAGCTCACGGCGCGGCTCCAGAACAAGCGCTACGTCGATCAAGCACCCCCGGCCATCGTCGAACAAACCCGCACACAGCTTGCCGAACAAGAAGAGTTGCAGCAGCGGCTGAAGCGCGAGTTGACTGTTATCTAATCCTGTTGTATAAACAACATCGTACTGCCCAATCCTTCCTGGAGCTGCATATGCGCAATATTCCCCGTCGTTTGGGGCCAACGCTGACCGATTATCGGCTGCATGTGGATGCCGAGCCAGAAGCAGTCGACGCCGTCAGGCTCATCGTCAGGCCAATCAGACTGCCAGCTGAGCGGCAGACATGGGCCGCGTATGTGCGTTTCCTGCGCTACATACAGAAAAAAGCCGCGAACGCCGCCAAAGCATTACGATTCGCCGAGCAGAATATGGGCATAGTCCATGCCATTCCAACTGACGCCCGTACCTGGTATTCGCTGATTGGAGTCGATGGCGCAGTCGCCAGAGTGTACGGCAGTGGCCGCATCTTTGACGCTTCCGGTAAAGAGTTGCGGCTGGAACGCTAGTCTGAGGTGGGCTTGACCCTCCCGCCTCAGGCTTTATTTACTCGTGATGATACGGCTCGCCGCGGCGGATGGTGTTCGCCCGGTACAATTGTTCTGCCAGTAAAAGGCGGACGAGCTGGTGCGGAAAGGTGAGCTTGGAAAGCGACAAAATATCCGCCAGGCCGTGTGAGGTGAGCTGTGTGCCGCTTTCGTCCAGCAGGACGATATAGTCATCGTCTTGCAATTTTTCCTGCAACAGAGCGGTTTGTACGCGTTTAGTTTCCGCCTGAGACATTTTGCCTGGGGACGAAGGTATAAGCTGCCAATGGAGCGGCGCATAGTGACGCAACCGTGCGGTGTAATCATCTATCGCCGCTGCGAGCAATGGATCGTGCTTTTTTCCAATGGCGATACATGCTATTTTCATGATAGAGCTATTCCAATCCTTATATTTTATGATTTAATAGTTAAGATACTTCTCCAGCGACAGATGGGAAGCGCCATGGGCGCCAGGGTCATCATCACGGGTGTTTCGGTCGGAACCGGCAAAAGCCACCAGTGGCGGGATGCCACATCACAGCTCCCTGTCCGGCCCGACGAGAGCTGCGTCAAGGTCTACTTCGGGATCAGCAATGTTCCCGGCAACAGCGAGACGGCACTCGCTACAATCACCGAAGCATTCGCAACGCTCCGGCGGCGGCACGACATCGAGCACTACGCCGTCGGCCTCACAGGCTCTGTGCCGCATGTCATCTGCCAACCGGGTGTCGAGGTCGTTTACGCCGTCCACGCGGCGGGCGACGCGGACAGCAAGTTCGTGAGCGACCTGAGGGACAAGCTCGTGAAGCTTCTGGACAAGACCGCCGCGAAGAAGGAGTAGTCATGCGTGGGCCTGGGTGGTCGCACGACCGTTCAGGCCCACGCCATTTTCCTTGATTTTAAAACTTCAATCGAGCTGCCATGGCAGCCAGCGCCTCATGATCGGGCTCGGCGCTCATGTCCGGCCGGTCGTAGTATTCATCGATGGTGTCGAAGGGGATGAGGTGTACGTGAGCGTGATTGACATCCAGGCCCATAACTTGCTCGCCAACGCGCCTGCGGCCCAGCACCTCGCGCAGGCGTAATGCAACCTTCTGGGCGGTTGCCATGATTGCATCGTAATCAGCTGGCTCGAGGTCCCACAGCTGCCACACCTGAACCTTTGGTACAACCAAGGTGTGGCCCGGTTGCGTAGGATGAATATCGAGAAAGGCAAGCGTTCGATCATCTTCGTAGACCTTGTGCGCCGGCAGCTCGCCGCGAATAATTTTCGTAAAGACAGAGGACTCTTCCATGCCTTACAGAATAGCAGGATAAAACCACACCACCAATGCCGACAGCGTGCTCCCGAGCAGCAGCAACCACAGCCGCCAAAAGGCAAAATAGTCGCGCCGGTGCCGGAATATACCGCTCACACCAGCAATAGCCGACAGCACCAACAGTATCCATGGCGCCCAGAACGAACTATAGCCGCCAAAGACATGCGCCGCCAGCAAAAAATGCGTAAACAGAAACGGCACCGCCAGCCACACCAGCATGTTGATTTGCTTCCACCACTTCACATGCTCGTAGCTCCATTTGTTGGATAGGCTCAGCAGCATTGCGAAAAGTAAAATCGACAGGCTGAGCAGCACTGTTTCGCGCTGCAATAGCTGACTCGGCTCAAATGGCGTCCCATAGTAACTGGTGAGCGCCAGCGCAGTGTAGAGCACATACCACACACACGTCCAAATACCCAACCATTTACCCTGATACGAAATCTGCAGCAGGTCGTCCTGCAAGTGCCGCATCCACTTCAGACCAAGCAACCGGGCGGGAACGAGTGTGGTGGCCAACAACGTGGTAGCCACCAGCGCTGTCAGCTGCACACCGCTGACAGTATCGTAGGCAAAGACGATGAGCACCAGTACCAGCAAGGTAACATTCATGAGCTGGATAGTGATGACCTCGCGATTTGGAAAGAAAACCGCTTTCATATGCGTTTAGCATAGCATGGAGAAAAGAAGGCGGGGAGAGAAATGTTATTCCTCGTGACCATCTGGCAATTTGCCTAACTCCAACCGATCGGCCGCCGCTGCAATCAAAGGCGGAATATCGGCTAAATTATGCGCTATACCACTGCTTGTGCTTGTACCGACCCACCAATTAATCCGGCTTACCTCTTCTTGAGTGAGCGCACCCCGGGCATGCAATGACGATACGATAGTCATAAGATCTTCGTAACATTCCTCAAAAAAGCGTGCGGTTGTCGATTGATCATGGTTATTTGAACGATTCACGCTTTTCACCCAGGCCAGGTGAGGGTCGACGTTGCTCTCATCTTCATTATGAAATGGCGGTTTGTAGCGAACATGCTGACCAAGCAGGGTGCCGATCGATTTTACGACGGCTCTCGCTTGCTTGATAATCTGCTCATCAGCTTGCACTACCATAGCGTCTTTTTTCTTGACGACAGCATAAGGAAACCACGACGCCTTGTATGCCCAGTAAAAAAGACCTAGCAGGGCAATAAGCACACCTGCTAATTGATTTAGGGACATTAGCCCAATACCCGTGAAGACAACGGCGGGCGGGCCGCCATTTGCTTTAAGCCACTCTTTCATGCTTTTACTATATCAAAATCAACAGTTGACCGGAGAGGGAGGGATCCGGCACTCTTCCTCTCACTCGGCTAAAATTTCCGTTCGAGCGTAAAAGCATAAGAAGAAATATATGAATTATCACTGGCAATTCATGCCTTACCGGGTTCAGATGCATCAGCCAAGTTAAAAAGGTTAGGTACCAGACCTAGCCTTTTTAACTTGGCGGAGAGGGAGGGATTCGAACCCTCGATACGAGTTGCCCCGCATACCGGTTTTCGAGACCAGCGCCTTCAACCGCTCGGCCACCTCTCCAAAGTATCACACGCCATTATAACAGATAAGGCGCTGCACGTAGTACAATGAGGGCATGAACGTTTTACGCGCCATCGTAGCCTCGCTGCTGAGCCTGGTGTGCACTCTTTCGGCCAGCGCCTTCATTACGCTAGCCACACTACAAACCACCCTCCTTAATCGCCAGGAGGTCAAAGGTTGGCTCCAAACCAGCGGCGTCTACGGCAATGCCGTCAGCACCGCCTTTGCCACCAATCCGATCATTCAAGACCAAGCTACAAACATTGCGGCGGTCATCCCGCAGGATAGTCTCAAGTCCGCCCTGAACCAGACCATTACCCCGAATTTTGTACAGCAGCAGAGCGAAAAGCTGATCGACAGTACATACGATTGGCTGGAAGGTAAGCAGCCGTTCATTTCACTGAATGTTACGACTACTCAGCTGAAGGACACTTTTGTCCAAAACACTGCCGCGGCTATCGAGCCGCAATTGGCACAACTGCCCGTATGCAGCAGCGCCGCACAGTTCAGCGCCAACGATCCCACCTGTATTCCACGCGGCACCAGCGCACAGCAGCTGGCACAGTCGTTGGCTACTGACGCCGGCAACCAGTTGAGCCTGTTTCAGCAGCCACTCACAAACGATTCACTTGCCAAGGCCAACAGCGAGACGGGTCAAAATGACAACGATTCGCCCCTCACTTCGCCACACTCCAGCGCTCAACCACTGCAACAGGTAACCGCCAATCTGAAGCAGTGGCTGCTGTGGCTGTCTATCATCGCAATTGTCAGCGGCGCACTTTCGATAGTACTGTCACGTGATCGGCTCAAGGCTGGTAAATATCTGGCACGACGGCTTACCTTTGGACTGTTGATTACGTTCCTTGTCGGGCTGATCGTGGCTAATGTGGGTAAAAATATCAAGCTCAGCTCGTTCGTCAGCGGTAACAACACCGTGCTTGCAAACATTATCGATCCTATTGTTCACCAAGCCGCACCGGCGATAGGTAATCGTTTGGCACTGATAAGCAGCATTGCCGGCGGCATAACACTTGTGCTATGGATTATGTTCCAGACGCTGTGGGAGAACAAAGAGCGGACGAAGCTCGTCAGCGACGCTAAAACAGATGATAAACCGTCCGCATCTGTCATCAACCAACATGCTGAATCGCCAACCGCCGAACCAACCTCAGGCAAGACAGCGCATTCTATACCAGTACAATCTGACTCATCAGAGGATCAGAACGTTCCGACCAAACGTTCATAAAAGTATGTATGCTTCTTTAAAAATACAAAAAGCCCCCGAAGAGGCCATTGCGAAACTTTGGTACGCTCAGTGGATAAAAGGTGGAACTCTCTTTATCCCGATATTCTGCATTTAGTTCCGGGGCTGGAGCGTTTAGGACTTCTTAAGTAAGTTGATATATTCTGGGCACGCAAAAATAAAACGGTTACGCTTAGGCTGCTTCTTTTTAACAACCACTTTCTCCTGTTCGAGTAATTGTAGATATTTTCGGGATGTTACGTACGACACATCCAAACTCTTCTCAAACTCTGCCTGGACAAAATAGGGATGCTCGTATAAAAAGCTCGCGATATCACGCGCATATGCATGGCCCATAAGATCATTTAGCTTTTTCTCTAGTTCTTGCTTAAAGTAATTAATCTTCTTCAGAACTTCAAGAGTATACATAGCCTGTTGCTCAAAAGCTTTAAGCATATAAAGCGTCCAGCTTTTCCAATCGTTCTCGTAGGTAACTCCCCTTAGTAACTTGTAATACTCGTCTCTATTTTCGAGGATAAATTTACTTACGAATAGCAAAGGCCCATCCAAAACCTTTTGGGAAGTTAGGTAGAGTGGGATAAGTATTCGACCCGTACGGCCATTGCCGTCGTGGAATGGGTGAATCGCTTCAAATTGATAATGCAACAAAGCGGCACGGGCAAATATTTCATGTTTTGGTGCTTCTTCGTTAAAATAATCTTCGTAATTTTTAAGTAGACGTCTGATGTCATTCTCATTATCGGGCGGTGTATAGTACACTTGGCCGGTTTTAAGATTGGACAATTTAGTGCCAGGAAGTTTGCGGATGCCGGTTTTTGAGGGTTCCAGTACCCTTTGTAGCGCAATGTATTGATTTGTAGCCAGGTACTTACGTTTCTGCAATTCTAGCGTACCCGCAACTAACGCATCTACGTAACGCATAACTTCTTTGTCTTGTGGAGATACCTCGGCCTCCTCGAGTAGTCGTGCTTCGTAGACGCTTTCGTTGGTGGTAATAATGTTCTCCACGCCAGAACTCGTCACGGCTTCAGGGACATACAATGGCGACATCATGTTGAGGCTATGGCTCACATTACCTACGTCTGCACGAATCGTCGCATTTAAAGCAGCGATTGCTTGAGAGGTATTAATCGACGCCTTCAAAACATCTGGATCGTCAAAAAGAAAATTGCTGGGAGGGAGAAGCGGCAAATCATTATAAGCTTTTTGCGGATTGATCATACTGTATACTTTATTCTACTTTCTATACAGTAGTCAATAGGTACTATACAAATCTATATAGACGCTCACTCTAAGGGATTCGAACTCGCAACACAGAGGTGATAAAAATAAAAGCTGTTGCGAAATTACTTCTACAACAGCTTCGTATCTGTAAACTAAGTTTGGTACACCTGGCAAGATTCGAACTTGCGACCTTTGGCTCCGCAAGCCAACGCTCTAATCCACTGAGCTACAGGTGCATGTAGCGGCTTATGCAGCCGCTCCTTTGAACCAGAAGGTACCTCCCGCCAAGTTGCACCAGGCAGAACAGAGAAGACTATAGCATAACAAGCATCCGCAGGAAAGGGCTTTTGTCCGCCCGCTAGAAATGAAGGCGTCGCATCAACCGGTCAACAGCGTCCAAGCGCAAATCCTGCATGGGCAGGCGCGCGCCCAAAATGTCGACAATCTTTTCCCCATCCGCCTCCGAAAAATATATATTCACCGCCGGCATAAATCGCTTGGTTGGAATCAGCATGACAGAGTAGAGTGCACCGTCAAAGATAATACCAAAGGCCCGAAAATCGCTATAATGATACGCCGATTGTTCAATTTGGATGCCGCTGGCCGTTAACGCATAATGCAGAGTACGTGGTGACCGCGTCGCAAACACGCCAATTGCCACCGCCATGACCACGACCAAAATCACAAATGTCCAGGCGTGTGTCAAGAAGTATGCCACCGCCAGCAACACCAACATAATTACCGCAAATCCTGCAAACCAACCAAAACTCTTCGCGTGATGCACATACTCCGAAGCTTGCCACTCGAGCAATGTCTCTGCCGTGGGCGCCTCTGGTGGAGAAGGAGGCGTCGACAAGTGGCCTTGAGTTAGGCCATACCCATCGAAGGCGGAGGCAGATGCATTCTTCGCGTCATAAAGCGATTTTTCATCCCTCTGCGGTGGCTGCAGGTTTTGTGGCTGCGGCTGCTCGTTCATAAGCCCTAGTATAGCATCATGACGAGTAAGCGAAAGGGGAGTTGGCAAAAGAAGAAGGTGCATCATCACCACAAGTTAAAAGGACCAGGCATAATGGCCTCGTCCTTTTAACTTGGCGGAGGAGGAGGGATTCGAACCCTCGCACCAGGTTGCCCCAGTCTAACGATTTAGCAAACCGTCCCCTTCAACCACTTGGGTACTCCTCCAAACTTCAGATATTATACTACAGCTACCTCTATTGACGAAAGGCGGGCTGCTCTGTGATTTATCCGGCAAAAGGAAAACCCGCCAGGGACCGGCCGAAGCCGGTGTGGCGGGTAGGCAAACGATCTGCCACGGGCTTCCTCAGAGCTGGATGATCTCGTCGCTGGGGCCGAAGGCCATCGCCATGATCATGTCGCTATTGGCCAGATGCAGACCACCGAGAAGGCTGACCAGCACGCTCGCCTGGTGGTCAGCATGGGTAACTGGCTGCTTGACGACGAGGCTGAGGGCGTGGGGATAGCCCCAACTCGTCAGCGGCACGCCGGCGCACCTCGTCCTCGGTCTGCGAGGTCGTGATGATGTAGCGCAGCGCCTCGCGGAACGCGTCGTCCGTCATTTCGTAGAATTTGGTCGGTGCGGTCATTTTTGCCCCACAGGTGAGTTGAGATCGTTCTCAATGGCATATTATACAATATATAATGTCACACGCAAACAACTTTATACAAATCTTCGGTGAATGTAGGGCGTACTCTATGCACCTTTTGTTCATTGTCCTCGCCTTTATTGACAAAAGACCGTCCTACAGTAGAATGGGCAACGTCAGTCGGATGCCTATCCGCATTGTCCATGCTGAGACCGGAGGAAACATGCCAGCGGTTCGCAGTGTCTCTGCCCAGCAGTTCATGCTTGAGCTGCGACGGGAGGTCAACACGCACAGCAATCCCCGGGCTTTGGCCATTAGGAACGAAGACGTACCCCCAGTGGCCAACATGCCCCATGCCAACGTCTATTTCAGCTACTTCGATGGCGGACGAAAGACGACCTACTGGCTGGTTCAGGAGAACGGCACACCGCTCGACCGAACGCAGATCGCCGAGCTCATCATCGCGGCCTTCGGCGAATGGTTCACGGACGGCAACAAGGCAGCCAACTTCTTGGCGTTCATCGCACGGCGCAGCAACGACCACTGGAAGATGATGAACTTCATTGGTGGCCAGCCGCTTCTGGGCAGTTACGCCTGACCGTGCTGGGCCTCGCTGCAAGGGAGGCCCAGCATGACACTATCCGCCATGCCACACGCCTGAACCTACCTATCCATGCGCTCGAAACGCTCATTCGTACAAGTTTAAGACCGGACTACATGTCCGGTCTTAAACTTGGCGGAGAGGGTGGGATAGACGCCCGCTACAGCTCGTGCTCGAAGTAAACTTCTGCGCCGAGCTTTGCGAACGAACCCACGGCCTGCATCGCTACGCGTTGCCCGTGGGTTCGAATCTATTCAAACAAGATAAATGGCCAGGCAAGAGCCTGGCCATTTATCTTGGCGGAGAGGGTGGGATTCGAACCCACGATACTGTTGCCAGTATGACGGTTTTCAAGACCGTTACCTTAAACCGCTCGGTCACCTCTCCAGAGGTAGATCACTGGTATTGTAGCACATCTGTCAGCGGTCGGGGAGCGTGTGCTTGGCAGCCACGACAGCCTGCACGCTTGCTGCGCCGCTCTCTTCAAGCACCCGGGCGGCAGCACAAAGTGTCGCACCAGAAGTTGTCACATCGTCCACCAGCAGTATGTGCTTTCCCATAACATCATGCGCAAGTTCAAAAGCAGTCGCTGCCTGCCGAAATCGCCGGGTCCTGGAGGCACCCACTTGGCGATCGTTCTGTCGCCGTCGCAACGCTGGCTGGTACATCCACCCCCGTTGCCGGGCAATAGAGCGGGCAAGCAATACCGACTGATCATAGCCCCGCACGCGCACTCGCCTCGGGGCAGTTGGCACAGGGACAACGACAAGCGATTCTTGGTAGGGGAGTACCTGCAGCATGGCGTCTGCCAGTACACTGTGAGCGGCCCGGCAACGTTCGAACTTCAAGGCTTTGATCAATTGACGCCGGGGCCCGTCATAAGTGCCCGCCATCCAGACATGGGTGAGGACCGTCTGCGCGCGACAGTGCGGGCACACTTGGCCATCGAATGCCGGTTTATTGCACAAAACACAGACCTCACACGCTTCATGAAATACGTCAAAAAAGCATGCATCGCACAGAACGTTGCTTTCTTTACCACAGACAAAACAATGATGTGGCGCCAAGATACTTATAGCTGACTCGAGTAATGATGTCATTTTTACTTCCTACCAGGATAATATTGCAATACTTTAACAGTTTCCGCTATAATCGTCACTATAGACTAACCCAAAAGAGCCTACTAGTGAACGAAGTGGAGGAAGATAATGGCACGGGGACAGAAGCAAAACGATGATCTTCTGATGGAAGACGAACTCGCGGCGGCATTCCTGAATGACGACGACGATGCTCAGGTGGGTAGCAATCAACAACAAGCACAAACTGATGACGGAAATTGGGAAGAAGACGAAGGCGGCGTACCAGGTCAGCTCGCCGTTGATGTCTATGAGACTGTAGACCGACTGGTGGTCAAAGCTCGCACTGCCGGGGTAAACAAACAGGACCTGGATGTTAGCATTTCTGATGGCATCTTGACTATCAGCGGCACGCTCAGTAGCGGTGACGACGACGTCGAACACTGGCACATCCAGGAATGTTACTGGGGTGAGTTTTCGCGCACCATCGCACTGCCGGTTCCTGTCAAAGAGGAAGAGGTTGAAGCGCTCCTAAAGGACGGTGTCCTCACCGTCAGCTTCTCCAAGGTCAAACAAGAACAAGCTCGCAAGATTCAAATTCAATAAAATAGCACGGACTCCTCGCGCCAGAAGACACCGGCAGGCATAACTTGGCCGGTGTTTTGTTTGGAAGGATTTGAAGGGCAGAGGCAAAGCCCCATATACGAAAAACCGGCTCTCATTAGCCGGCTTCCGCGTCTTTTGTCAAAACAGTTTATTCGATAACGGCAACGTGGCTGCCAACGTAGCTGCTCTTTTGCAGTTGATCTGTTACGAAACGAACAGCTGCAAAGGCCAGGAAGGCCACAACGATACCGATGATGGCGTAAAGGATGGTGTTCTTTGCAGATGTCACTGCACCTTGGTCACCACCAGATACGACGTAGCGAATACCACCGATAATAAGCATGACGACCGAAATAGCACCGATCAAGAACAGCAGAATGTTCGTAACGGTGTTGAAGATACTCCCATCACCAAACAAATTAGTTGCGGCATTCGTGGGCTTGGCACATTCCGCACCAGTACCAATGCCACCAGATGTTACATCACTACAGTTTTGAGCATGAACAACGCTAGGCGTTGTAAGCGTGAGGCCCAAAACCAACGCTGGTACGATAACCGCAGCTCCAGCAATTTTTTTCATGAAAGACTTCATGAGGCTTCTCCTTATAATGATCTATATGTGTTTATTGTAGCACGTCTGCCTGCGGACGCTAGTGGTTTTGTGCAGCTAGACGTTAGTCAGTACGAAGTTCACTATGGCATACGCAGCCACAGATACGATCAGACCAACGACGGCATAGAGGATAGTATTTTTGGCGCTGGTGATTGCACCCTGGTCGCCGTTCGATAGAGTGTAACGAACGCCGCCGATAATAATCATCAATACCGCTATGGCACCGGTCAAAAAGATGATGATATTGCCGACACTTTTGAAAGTACCGGTCACGGTCCGGGGCCCATGCGTACAGCTGCCACTGGGCCAGCTGCCAGACCATGTACCACCAGAGCCTTCACATGCGGACTGTTCAGGGGAGGCCTGTGCGGAAGCCGGTGCCGCAAAGCCAACGCTGGCAGTTAGTACCGCTACTGCAATCATGAGACTTCCTACCGCTTGTTTAAACTTTTGCATACACTTCCTCCTTATACTCTAGTCAGCACAAAATTAACAATTGCAAAGGACGTTAACGACAGCACCAGCCCGATCACCGCATACAATATCGTATTCTTGGCACTACTAATTGACCCCTGGTCGCCGCCAGACAGCGTATAACGAAGGCCGCCGATAACGATCATAAGTGCCGATATCGCTCCCGTGATAAAGGTAAGGGTATTTAAGATGTTATTCCAGATACTATCCGGACCAAAGAGCTTATCGCTGGTAGCCTTGCAGATCGCTGTGCTGCTATTGGTGCCGGTGCAGTTCTGAAATACCTGCACCTGGGCGGTGGCAGCCTGGGGCGTAGCAGTAATCACCCCGCAGGCAAGCGTGAGAACACTCAGGATAGAAAGGAGAATCTTTTTCATGTTTCAAAATCGTCCTAGAAGGAATTGTACACCAACAAACGACAGGATCGAAGCAATCAGACCAATGATGGCATAGAGGATGGTATCCTTTGCTTTGGTGATTAGCCCTTGGTCGCCCGCACTAGCGGCGTATCGGATAGCACCAATAACGATAAAGAGCGCCGACCAGGCACCAATAAAGGCAAAAACCGCTCCCACAATATTGCCCCAGGTCGCATCGTTAGCGGCGACCTTCGGTAGCCCAAGTGAGTTTGCGTCGACGGAGACAGCAGCGAGGAGTTTCCACATACCTTAGTTATAACCTGGATGCCGCAAACTGCACAATCGCCACCGACGACAGGGCCAGAATCAGCCCTATCGCGGCATCGCGAATTGTGTCACGCGCTGTGCTTATCTCGCCAGGATTTCCTTGGCTTTTGATGAAACGGATACTACCCCACAGAAAAAACCCAATCGCCACATAGGCGGCGGCTTTTATGCCCGCCTCGAGGAGAGGAAAGGCGATAAGCCAGACGTCTTCGAGCTTGGTGAGCTTTGGGTGCCCATCGGCGTCTTTTGGCAAGCAGGCGTACCAGGTGGGAAAGCCAAAGAAGCTACCCGGATCACAGGCAGCAAAATGAGTGACGGGCGCAGTAGTAAAGGATGCTGCTCGCGCCGGAGCGGGGGAGGCCAGGCCAATCCCGGCCATCAGGCCCACGAGCACTGCGATAGTTGTCATAGAGCGTCTCATGGCGGCTATTTTAGCACTCCTCCCGGCACCAGGTAATTAATAATCGCAAAGGCCAGCGCATAGAGTGCAATACCAATCAAAGAATTGATAATCGTGATGATACCTTTATGCGTTTGGGCGGGCTTGCCCTGCGCCGTTAGATACAGGTAGCTGCCGTACACGGCACCGCCGGTAGCCGCCAGGCCCACACCCAGAGTCATGAATTTGATAATACTACTAAGCCAGACGAAGATAACGTTGGTCTCGGCGGTTGTGCCCTTGTCGATACAGTTGTTGCCGTTGATGGCGACGCCGACGGGGACTTGATCTGTACCGCACTTTACTTCCTTTTGGTCAGTCTGCGCAGCCGCTGGTGCCAATGCGCCCAGCAGCACAATCAGACCGAGGCTGAGGAATGTTCCGAGGAGTAGGGTTGCAAACTTTTTCATTTTTATAGTTAGGCTGTTGTCTTTTTTAGTGTACCCTATCGGGAACAGTTTTCGCAATATGAAGAACCCCTCGGCCCGCTCCGCGTTCAGGGCACTGAAAACGCGGGCAGACCGAGGGGCGACCAGGTGGGCCGCGTCAGTTCTTCACTGGAGTGTCTAGAAACGTTCAATCACCGGGTCTCGATCCGGATGCGACCAGCGGAAGATGAGAAAATGATAGGCCACGAAGATCGCCAGGAACAGCAGGCAAACCCACGGCCAGTTGCCGGCCACGTGCCAGGTGCGCTCGCGAGCGAGACCCGGTGTGTCGTGGTAGCTAGCGCTTTGGTTCAGGCCGGCGATGTTCCAGTGCTCCTCAGATGTCCACATCATCCACCACAAGGATGGCATGAGCGGCACCAGAACGAGCAACAGGATCTCAAAGAACCAGCGGAAGAACATACGGTATGGAAACCGCCACGGCTTCCGGTGCTTACCCGCCATTGTGGCTCACCTCCAGTATCTATAAAGAACTGACATTACATATTATACCATGAAACGCCTTCGATATCTAGTTATCCTTGGGGCCGCAAATAAGCCTAGCAAAATCTAGACCCAGTCTATACAATATATAGCTAAGGATAAAAGCCTAGCTTATGGCTAGGCAATGTCAGATCATCAATGTGTACACTGGAGGCAAAGCCGACGACCGCGCCAACGACGAAAGCTTTGCCACCCAGCAAGAACACGCAGGCGATTCTAGCATGGGCAGGCGGCGTCGTGCAAGCCCTGCTTTGCCAGTGAACCTCTCTGAACAAAAACCTCATTGCAAAAAGTACATCATTCGGCGAAACACTTGATTTGCTGCTACCAAAACGATTCGCGCTTTCGTATAATGAACAAAGTACTAACTGCATACGGCAAGGAATACTTGGGCTCATGGGCACACTGCATATTGGGAAAGTAAAGGCGACTATGGCCGGATTGTTTGCCGGCGTCTTTGCGTCGGTGCTGGTCCTGCTCGCCCCGGCACTTCCTGCACACGCGGCCAGTGTGGTGCAAATAGACTGGGTCGACGCCACTACCATCAAGCTTGGCGGCAGCGCACTCAAATCGTCGGTCAATGTGCCGGGTGATTTCGTAGGCAACGTCTTTGGCACGCCGCCTGGTTCGCAAACCTACATGGCGACCACGAATGGCGCCGTTGACATGTCGTTTGGCTGCAGCGTATCAATGACGCTCGATATCAGTCCTGATGCCAGTGGTAAGCTGGACTTTACCAAGGGTGAACTCGTGTTTACCACCAGCGCTCCCTCCACATGTTCACAGGACACGCTGAGGGCCAACATCGACGGCCTGACACACGACCCTTCAACTGGCGCAGCCAACCTGTCACTCATGAACAATCCCATCGGCAGCGTTGACAACCGCGGGCCAGCTGGCGGCACGGACACACCGAGTGATCAAATTGTAAACGTAACAGCAGGCATGGGCCCGGCCAGTGACTACAACAACATTCCGCAGACCGACATCTTTACGCTCTGCGAGGTCAAAGGCAGCTACACCAACAATATCGATGCCCTCTACGATGACTGCCTGGCGCGCAAAACCAGCGCACTCTCAGCCAATCCAGTTACCAGCAACAACTTGCAGACCATCACTGACGGTAAAGGCCCCAATGGTGGCGACGAAAAGGGCTGGACCGGTAAGTTCACCGGCGTCAAAGCCGGCATTTATGTCGTATGTAGTGCTGACTTCAAATCCTGCCAGCTCTTTACCAAAAATCCAGGGCAAATCGCCAACGTTTACGTCAGTTACGGTTCCACAGCGGGCTCAATCATCCCCGGTGACCCACCGGGGCAGGGCGGCCCTGGTGACCAGCAAGTGTGCACCACCGGGCCAGGACTATCTGGTGCCCTCGCCTGGATCATCTGCCCGGCTGTACAGCTAATTGCTAGTGCCACGAACTTCTTTGAGAATAATATTATTATTCCGTTTATGACCGTGTCACCGCTTACTACGAACGGGGACAATCCGATCTATATTTTGTGGCAGGATATTCGAAACTTTGCCAATGTTGGTTTCATCCTGTTCTTCTTCATCGTGATATTCTCGCAGGCGACCTCGATTGGCATCAGCAACTACGGCATCAAACGTATTTTGCCCAAGATGGTTGTAGTAGTGATAGGTGTCAACCTATCGTACTTTATCGTGGCGTTTATTATCGATGCCTTTAATATCTTTGGCTCAGGTATCTCGCAGTTGATAATCGCAGCGCTCAATCAAGCTCATACCACGCAGCTCAACACGGGTACCAGCGCGGGCAGTGTTCGGAGTATCTTCACCTTGGGCGGCGCGGCGCTGCTGGCTATTGTGGCGACGGGCGGCGCGGCGATCGGCTGGTTCTTTAGCTTTATGGGTTTGGCGCTGCTGGTTGTGGTGGTGACGGTCATTGTGCTGGTGGTGCGGCAGATGGCGATCATCCTGTTGGTGATTTTGGCGCCGCTGGCTATCCTGATGTACATGCTGCCCAACACCGAGGGGTACTTCAACAAGTGGCGCAAGACATTGACGCAGCTGCTCTTTATGTACCCGATGATTGTGCTGCTGTTTGGGGCGGGCAAGATCTTTGGCATTATTTTGCAGCAGCCGGACTTCAAGCTGGCGGGCGATGGCGTGAGCGATGATGTTGCCCAGGCAGTGCGTGTCATTCTGCAGTTCCTTATCTATGTCATACCATTGGTCTTTCTGCCGGCCACCTTTGCTGCCTCTGGCGCGCTGATGAGTCGTGGCTGGGCCTTGCTGCACAGTGCCCGGACAAAAGGCTTGGTCCAAAAGCCAGGGCAGAGTTTCCAGGAGAATGTTATCAAGCCAAAACGCCAGGAGCTCCAAATGCGCGGCGCGCGCCGTGGTGGAGTGGTGGGCAAGGTAGCCGGTTACAGCTACCGCAAGCGGTTCAAGCGCGAACAGCGTGAACGCGAGCTTACTCGTGCTCAGCAGGAATACCTCGCCCGCCAGGTTACCGATAACGAAGGCTTTGCTGGCAGTGCCGCCGGCATTGGCGGTCAGCCCGGCGTCACCCGCGTGCAGGCCGGCGCCGTCAGCCAGCTGGAGAAGCAGCGCCAGGAGGAAATGGCGAACGAGGGAGCTATTCTGGCATCCGAGCTGCGCCGAGTCGGGATTAGCTCGAAGGAGTTTAATAATGGGTTGAATGATTATCTTCAAGGTCCGACAGCAACAAAACCACATCCTGAGATTATAATGGGTACAAACGGGCAGACTATAGACCTTCAAACCGATCAACGTATTACGCGCGCCGCACTAAATGCAGCTGCAGCGGCTGGCGAAGTGAGCACCATCGAAAATGCTCGTATGAATCCAACTATTGACCAAGGCATGCTCGATGAAGTCATTCGCAACAATGATGGCAAGCTGAAAGAGAAGGGTGGCTACCATCTGGCTACACAGTTCAACCTGGCAAGTGGCCGTATGACGTTCTCTTCCGGCCCTAATGCAGGCAAGGACATTGCGATAGATGACATAGATGGCATGCGATCAGAAGTGGCACGTCAACGGCTTCTCTCAGTCTCTCAGACCGCTTCGAGTGATATTGCCGATATGAAAGCCAGTACCCTGAGCGCAGTACAAAATTCTCTCTTGGAGCCTGACGCTTCTGGAAACTTAGTGATGTCTCAACAAGGGACAGATCTGCTCAACAGTCTCAGCTCTGCAGATAAAACACGGCTTAAAACACAGCTGGAAGCTATCGTCACCAACCCCAACCTCATCGGCCGTGCCCAGAACCGTGAAGCTATCGAACATGTTTACTCGATACTTTAGCCTTGCGGAGTGACCCCAGCTAGTGCTATAAGGAGGGCGTCAGTTTAGCCAACCCCGAGTGGGGAGGGAACATGGCCAAGTATTCGTGGGGTGACGCCGCGAGTCGTATTGCGCGTCAAAAGCGGGAACAGGAAGCAACTGCGCAAGTAGCATCAGAACAAGAAGCGGGGTCCCTGGCTGCAGCCAAGAAGCAACGAGAAGAGATCTTCCGAGAGATCATTCAGCCGCTCCTTCGTGCAATGGCCAAATATGGCAATCCTGGCTCAATTCCACATCGACAGAGGCGGCGTGTGAGGACTTGGGCTGGATACCAGTCCTACTACATCTGTACTGACGGAGAATGGCAGTTCAACTGTCAGCACAGCCCAAACACGCCCATGGCAGATGCAGTCGTTGTGAGTTCATTCGCTGACGGCAAAGCGCTGCTTGAGGATCACTGTGCGCGACGACTTCAGGACGAACTGGTGAGGCTCATGCAGAAACATGGTGTCCCCATCCCTCGCGACTGACACTCGCCCCACTCTCAGCCCGCGCACTATGCGCTGGGCTGGGAGTGGGGGTGCAATACTCGTTACAGGCAAGCTTCACGGACACAGCCGACCGACCAAATCTGCGCCCCTCCGCCAATTGTCTAAAGCTCAACCTTGATCCATAATAGGGCTGTGGCTGTATACAAGGTTCCACAAGATGTCGAGGCCGAGGATAAGCTGATTGGCCCGTTTAGTTTTCGCCAGTTCATTTACTTGGTTGTGGTGGCGATTGCTGGGTTTGTGGGCTTTTTGCTGTTCCAGGCTTTTCCGCCGCTGGTGATCGTTCCGTTGCCGGTGATATTGCTGTTTGGCGCACTGGCGTTGCCGCTGCGCAAGGACCAGCCGATGGAGACGTACCTGCTGGCGGTGATACGTTTTTACCTCAAACCCAAGCGCCGCATCTGGGACCCAGAGGGCGCCTCCAGCCATATCGACATTACCACGCCGCCCTCCCAGGAACATTCGCTGGTTAAAAACTTTGACCAAGAGACCGCGCAGGAACGTCTGGACTACCTGGCGCGGATCATGGACAGCCGTGGTTGGTCGCTGAAGGGCGTGAGCAAGGCAAGCGAGAGTGTGTCCGAAGGCGTTGCCGCCGAGGCTGCCAACGCGCTGGACATCATGGATGACCACGCCGATCTAGCAAAATCGTTCGATACATTGCTGGCCAAGAAGAATGAGTCAAGCCGCCAAGAAGCCATCGAGCGCATGAAGAAGGTGAGTGACCAGCCCCAACCGACCGTACCGGCGCAACCAGCCCCAACCACCACACCAACGCAGCCAAACTTTGCCAACAATCCCTACGAAGACGTGCTGAGCAAACAATTTAGCCAGTCCACACCGGCGGCGTCCGACGAGGGCACAGCCGCACCGCACTTCAACCCGTACCCACAGTCCATGCACCAAAAGGTCGTCGAACCTTACCACGTACCCGCTGCCAGCAGCTCTGGCATGCAGCCTGTGCAAAAGGTCGAAGAGCCAAAGCCGGCCAACAAGCCACTGACACAGACCGTCTCGCCTGATATAATGAGGCTTGCAAGTAATAATGATTTGAGCATT
>WNFY01007192.1_pt1 | contig 17986 bp, 19 predicted proteins | sample 5400091 | NCBI WGS metagenome assembly WNFY01 (sample SAMN13153364, study PRJNA577476) | soil metagenome | isolation source: 60 cm soil or saprolite under grassland replicate 1 | place: USA:California | collected 2016-06-15
CCGCGGTGAGGGACCTTAGAGACGCCGCTAGACAATCTCACCGTAGGGCTGAATTAGGAAATTCAGCCACCAATATCTCGGCTCCACCAGTTGACAACCAAATCGTTTTTTCTATAGGTTTATGGCCCATGACGCGAACTCAACAGCCTGCATTGACGGCATTTGCCATCGGGATGATCGGCCTTGGTATCCTGGCGCTGATCTACGGCGATTTCGCAATGGTGTGGCAGCCCGTCGCCGCATGGGTCCCAGGCCGGACGGTTCTTGCCTACGCTTCAGGCATCATCATGCTTTTGGGTGGCTTTGGGTTACTGGTGAGAGCCACAGCGGCGTGGTCGGTGCGGATTCTTTTTCCGTACATCTTCGTCTGGATGTGCCTGAAGTTGCCCGCTCTCTTTGTTGCGCCGAAGATAGAAGCTGTGTGGCTCGGCTTTGGCGAGCTTGCCGTGCTTTTCGCCGGAGCCTGGGTTTTGTTCGCAAAAATGTCGGAGCTGCGAGAGGGCTCGCCTGTCGCAGCGATTACCAGCGAGAAAGGCATACGCATTGCGCAGATGTTTTTTGCGGTTTGGCTCATACCGATTGGACTCTCCCACATCTTCTATGTGAAGGCGACCGTTGACTTAGTGCCGGCGTGGCTACCTTATCGTGCGGGATGGGCGTACCTGACGGGCGCCGGACACATCGCTGCAGGTCTCGGCGTTCTGTTCTCTGTCTTTCCGCGCCTGGCTGCGACCGCCGAAGCCGCCATGATCGGCGTGTTTACAATTCTGGTTTGGGCACCTAGGATTGCGGCCGAACCGAAGGCGCGCCTGCCCTGGACGGCCTTTTTCATCTCATGGGCAATCGCGGCTGCAGCATGGGTAGTAGCCCAAAGCATCGCCGCTAAGCAGCCTGCGCCAGAGAAGCTGTCCTCCGGAAAAAGTGCCGCAGTCTAGTTTCGAAACGTCTGCAATCCAATCTTCATTTCCAAGCAAGAGGCGATCATGAGCAGTAAGGTTTCCGTTGAAATCGTACCGTCGCGAATGTTAGCGGCCGTCCGCCGACAGGTTCGGATCGGCCAGGTTGCCACCGCTTGGCGACCGGCGCTAGATCAGGTTTGGGAATTCTTGCGACAAAATCCTGGATTGCGCACCGACGGCCACAACGTGTTTCTTTATCATCATCCGGCAAACCGGCAGTTGCCGATGGACGTGGATTTCGGCGTGCATGTGACGCGTTCATTTGAGCGGTCTGGAGAAGTCTTCTCGACCGAAACGCCTGCAGGAAAGGTTGCGACCGCTCTGCACGTTGGCCCATATGAACGCATGGGTGATACTCATGACGCAATCCATGCCTGGGCTGCGGCAAGCAACATGACGTTTGCGGGCAAATCGTGGGAAGTGTATGGCGACTGGACTGACGATGTGGCGAAATTGGAAACGCGGATTGAGTATCTGCTGCTTTCTTTGCTGGCGCGAGAAAAATCAGCACGAGACCGACGCCACCAAACATCGCCGACCCGCCCAGCAGATGCGCGCGTTCGCTCGCCAGCTGGAATGACTGCACTACCATGACGGCGGCGTGAGCCACGTTGGCCCATCCCGCGAAAGCAATCAGCGTGCGATTCGCCGATGGATTGCGCGACGCCAATAGCAAGAAGACGCCGAGAGTTGCATAAAGGCTAAGCATCATAGGGAGTGAGGACTCCTCCTGACCGGGGCGCAGCAGAAACATCGCTATGGGATAAATGGCGGCTAAAAACAGCAAACCTATCAGCACCAGCATAATTTTGAACGCGCGTTCTTGCATTTGTCCTCCTGCCGAAGACTCGAAGTCTTGGGCACTGCTTTAAACGAATCGCGCTGCCCCGGACAACTCCCTCCATCGTTGAACGTTCACGCCCTTTACAAGAAGCCAAAGGCAGAGCGATGCCTCGCCAATGAAGGCGGGAACTAGAATGGCAGGGAATAACCTATTTGCGAGGGCGGGGGACAGAATCAGCGCGAAGCTATCGGTCAGATAGCACACGCCGGCGATCTGCATCAGAGCGCCAATCGTCTTTGGAAGATAACCCGACTTGAAGATCAGGTATCCGACAATCACACAGAAACAGCCGAAGAAAAGCAGGCTCACGCTAAAGCCATAGCCGTGCGATTTCAGCGACAGGCTTGCCAGCGCGTAAAGTTGCTCCGGCGCAAATGCTTTGAGATATCCAGCATTCCCCAGCGGAAACAGCGCCTCGATCAGATGCAGCGTGATGTCGGCTTCGATAATGATCGCTACCAGATTGAAGAATGCTGCCAGCAAGATGAGATCCCTGCCGACCGGTCTGAGCAAGATAACGAAGATCAGCAGAAGGGAAACGGCGCAAATCAGCAAGAACAGCTCGGCAGCGATATGGAAGCGCCACAGCGATTCGTGCGAGATGATGTTTGCCGCTGTGGCCGCGGCATCGCCCGATACGATCAGCCTGTCCCGGACGAATGCCTCGCCGAACAGGCCAATGATAATAATGATCAAATACAGCCCGCCGCCGATTCTCGCGTAAAGTTGTGGCGATGTTTCAATGGCGCGATCGGTCATTTCGGCGCTCCGGTAGGATTGGGACTCCACGTTTCGACAACCGCGGGCCGTGGGGCACCCGGCTCGTAGAACGCCGCGCGAGCTTCAGGTGCTCGATAGAGTGATGCGGTTTTCTTGAACGCATTAGTGAACCGAATTCGAATCAGCCAGAAAGTCAGCAATATTAGCGGCAAGATCGCCAGAAACAAAAGCACTTCTTCCCGTAACAGAGTCCGGAATATCCCTTGGCGGAGTCCCACCGCCCAAAGTAACCTCAGCGGCCGGTTTGCAGCTCCTACGCCCGATCCTAGGAAAAATGACCCTGTTGCGATAAACAACCCGAAGCACATGCGCCAAAGATGCCGCGCGATACGTGTGGTACCCACGACACCGCCGCGGAGAAGCATGCGAACGTCTCCCGCGGCAGCCAGCAGCATTACCGAACCCAGGAAAAGGTTCATTCCGGCCGGAACTCCGTCCTTAGGCGGCCCTGAGCTGCTAATCTTTTCAATCCCTGAGAACCAATTCAGGGCACCGACGGTCAAAGGAATCAGCAGCACAACCCAACCGAACTTGCTCGTTCCCCCATCAATATGCCGAGCGGTCCACCACGCCGTTAGTATCAAATAGAACGTAAAAATGCCGCCGATAATATTGCCTGATTCATGCTTCTGGATGGCCAAGAATGTAGCGCCCGCTGCCATGGTCAGCATGGATGCCACGAAGACTCTTCCGACCATCGCATGGCGACGTGAACCCTTGCGTAACGACAGCGCGGCGGCACCAGATGCCAAGCCTGCGATTCCGCCGAAAATGTGAATAGCCAAAGTTGGAGACACAGTTCTCCTCCTCTACTTGCCGACGTTCTTCCGCCTATGATTACCAACTGCGATCAGATCGGTCCGCGAGAGCGCCTCAGTTGCACGGTTGCAAAGAGAAACACGGCGGCCACAACCAGCCCCGTCCACAGGCCCGGCGTGCTGAGAAAATGGTGCGGAATAAGGGTCGAAGTAAAGTCCTGATGATGTTCTGTCGCCATGCCACCGCTCGGCCCTTCCAGACGGTAGCGCAGCATGTTCAGGAAATAAGAAGTGTTGAATGCAATCTTTTCCACTCCGTAGATGACAAAGGGCGGCAGGAAGGCCCACATAAACGGCGCGCGCGGTGACCACGCTGACACGAGCAGCAGCCATGCATAGAGCGGCGCATACCAGAGGCCATGGACGGTCACGAGGTGATAGAGCCATATCGCCGGAACACGGAACAACGACACTTGTGTCCACAGGTACCCTAGGTTGATGCCGCTGCCTGCAAGTACAGCACTGGCCATCATGAGCGTGAGGAGTTGCGTCACAACCGTGATCACGAAACTAACCAGCGGCAAAATCAGGATCGGGATCGCAAGCTTCGAAAGCACGGCGGTGACGTCCGATACCGGCAGTGACTTCCAGAAAAGAATGCTTCGATCGCGACGCTCGCCATAAAAAGCATCGAGGCAGTAAAAAACACTGACGATTAGAGCTGCTCCCATGATCAAAGCCGGAGCTAGTTCGTATTGGTCCGTAGTCCAAAAGATTTCGTCGCGGAGACGCATGCGAATCATGTTGATCGCAAATCCGACAAGAAAGAGAACGCCCGCGGCGAGCGGTGCAATGTAGATGGAACGGTTCTCCCACAACTCGCGCCGAATCGACCAGTACAGGGGACGCACGGCAGTTATGATCGCAGTCGCAACTTCTCGTGATTTCAACCGGGATTCAGCTGCTGCATTCGATTGACTATTCATCTCGCCGCTCCTTGCGACATACCGCCCTGAGTGCCCATGACCGCAATGAACAAGTCAGAGATCGCGGGCGTGCGCACCTCGCCAAGTTGCATCAGCCTTCCGCGTTCGACGCGGTCGAACATTAGAACGGTGCGGCCGAACAACTGGCGTTCATACATTGGCTTCAACGCGCGTGCCGCCGCGACTTGATCGGGGTTCACCGTCACTTCCAGATATCGGGACTCAAATTCTTCCATCGTGCAACTCAGCACGATTCGGCCACGATCGATGAACATCAGATCGGTTAGGATGTGCTGCAACTCTTCCACTTGATGCGTTGTAACAACGATCGTGCGGCTACGATCGAAGTAGTCGTTCAGCAGAGAATCGTAAAACTGCTTGCGAAACAGGATGTCTAGGCCAAGCGTCGGTTCATCGAGCACTAGCAACCTGGCGTCAATAGCCATCACCAGAGCAAGGTGCAATTGGGCCACCATGCCCTTCGATAAGTGCCGGACCTTGCTTGTGGGCTTAATGGTTGTTTTAGCCAAAAAGCCCTCCGCTTTCGCGCGATCGAATCGCGGATGTACGCCGGCCACATAGTCGAGTGCCTGCGACACCCGCATCCAGCGCGGCAGGACGGCGACATCAGCAATGAAGCACACATCGCGCATGAGTCGGTCGCGCTCGGCCCAGGGATTGCGTCCGAGCACCCTCAGTTCTCCTTCATATGACGTGAGGCCGAGAATCGCATTGAGGGCAGTTGTCTTTCCGGCGCCATTAGGGCCGATCATTCCAAGAATGCGTCCTTCTTCGACACGCAAGTCAACGCCGTCCAGTGCGACCGTTGTACCGAAAACCTTGCGGAGGCCGCGTGCCTCTATGCATGCCATAGCTTCACTGTTTCTCCTCTTTAGCTTTTGCTTTTCGCTGCCGACCTGCGCCATTTTCCAGGAGCTCTTCCGCCTTCAGTCCGAGCCGCTGAATCGTCCCGTACACTCTGGGCCACTCCTCAGCGAGAAACTTCTGCCGTTCGCCTTTCAACAGCAAACTGCGCGCGCCGGCGTTGATAAACATGCCGAGACCGCGTCTGGTCTCAACAAGTCCCTCGTCCACCAATTGTTGATAGCCCTTCAGGACCGTGAGCGGATTGAGCCGATAATCCGCCGCGACGGTGCGTACCGAGGGCAGGGGATCGCCCTCCTTGAGCACGCCGTCGAGTATCATCGCGACCACACGGTCGCGAAGCTGACGGTAAATCGGCTGACTGTCATTCCACTCACGGTCCATCAGGTTTTCCAGATTCCTAACTCACAACGGCTGACTTGGGCCGGATGCCCTCACCCGCCCGTGACTTCCTTCACTGTGCTCGCTGCAAATCGAAGTGCGCGTGGATCGGTTTGTCCCCAGGCATCATATAGGTCCAGTCTTCGGTGTGATGGTTTGCATCGATGACGGTAAAGACTGCATGGTGCATGTGGCCGTAGTGCGTACCGCCGGCAACGTCGAGAAAATCGAATTCCACTGTCTTTCCATCCGGCGACGTTCTGGCGGTCATCCGCGGCCGGTTACCGGCGTCACAATAGTGCGTCAGCAGTAGACGATCACCATCCATGTAAAGCATCGTGATCGGGTGGTCGTACTTCGTCGGGTCGTCTGGCTTTCCCATGTCTTGCATCTCATGCACTAACGCGTTTCCGCGGGAGGTCACGCGCAACGTTACCCGGGGGGCTTTGCCCTCCATGTCGGCTTGGTGCGGAGTAGTTGTCAACTGTCCTTCCCAGGACCCTGCCAGTGTTTTCAGTTGATCGAAAGACTTTTGCGCTTCGGGTGACTTCTGCGGATCGTTCATTTGCATGGTCTGCGCGGTGGCCACGGAATAAAGTGACAGCACCGCAATAGGTAACAAAAGGCGGCGGGATTTCATTTTCGTTTCTCCTCGAAATTCATTTCGTTCTTTCGGATAAGTTGTTTTGCTTGCGCTGGAGCTACGACGCTTCTGTGCGTTATAGTGTTATATATGACTATAACACTATGAGGATGTCAAGCAATTTCTGTGGGAAATGTGGGGTTCAATGCGCCTGATAGTATGTTCGACGGAATCTGCATATCCGTTGACCCCGCGCGGAAGTGAATATGGCAACCGTACCTACTCCAACGGGAGCACCAAACAGACGGTCGGCCCGCATTGCAATCGTCGAGGAACACATTCGCCTCGAGAATGCGCACGACCTTGAAGGTGTTCTGCAAACCTTCGGCGATAGCGCCCGCTACGACGATGAGGCCTGGGGCGAACACTACTCGGGCCGGGACGGAGTTCACTCTTTCTACGAGCAGCTCTTGAAGGCGCTGCCCGACCTGGAAATCCGGGTGCAGCGCCGGCATGTCACCGACGACGCCATTCTGGTTGAGGTCGTGATTCGTGGAACGCAACTCGGCAGTTGGCGGGGACTTCCGGCAACCGGACGAAGAGTCGAGGTCCCGCTCTGCGGTGTGTACACCTTCGACGCGGACGACCGCCTCGCCGGCGAAAAAATCTATTACGACCGCGCAACAGTATTAAATCAACTGGGTGTCTTCCACGAGCCGCAAAGCCTATTGGGACAAATCTGCACTCTGGCAACTCATCCGATTACGATTGTGCGCGCGGTTGCGCGAAAGCTCCTGCGTGGGTAAACGCCTCTAGGGCGCGCTGGCTTCAGGGAAGGAATATCCGCACATTCAGATTATTTCGATCACCTTGATGACGAAGCCGCCTTGGCGCGGGCAGCTCTCGCTTGTGTGCGAAAGCGCGCAGGCGGAATGGCAAATTCGCGCTTGAATGCGCGGTTGAAAGCAGCTTCGGATTCATAGCCCGCTTCGCCGGCGATCTGTGCCACGGGATAACTGGTCGACGTGAGCATCTGAGCGCCGAGTTGCAACCGCCATCGCGTGAGATAGGCCATCGGAGGTTCGCCCAGGTAATGCCGAAATCGCTCAGCCAGGACTGAACGTGAAATCCCTGCTTCTTTTGCCAAGGCCTCGAGGGTCCAAGGATGCCCCGGCCTTCGATGCATCAAGGCCAGCGTCTTGCCGACTTCCGAATCGCGCGCGCCGGCCAGCCAGCCGGTTTGCTCGGCGGGCAATTGGGCAATATATGCTCGCAGCGTTTCGATGAACACGACTTCTGACAGCTTGGCCAACACGGCTTCGCCGCCAGCGCTAAGAGGGTCACCCTGATTTACGGAAAACCGAATGGAATTTTCCAGCCATCTGCCTGCGGCATCATTGCGAATAGTGACCTTAAACAGCGGCGGCAATCCGCTGAGAAAAACTTTGCTGAGCTCAGGATCGCATGCCATGTAGCCGCAGACAAACTTCGTGACTTCGCCTCCACCGCCCAGACGCCACAACTTCAATCCCTGCTGGATTACTTCGGCCAACTGTTCCGAATCGTTCACCGCTTTCGTCAAGCCCCCGTTGCCCATCACGTGTGGGTCACCGTGAGGAATCATGACGAGATCGCCGGGGTTCAGAATTTCCCGCTCGCCACTCTCCAGTCGAATGAACGCGTGTCCTTCGGTGATGAACGCGTGTCCTTCGGTGAGCAGGTGAAAAATAATTACGTGCTCTGCGACAGGCGCAAACTGGCGGGCGAGCGCACGCGCCGAAGTTGCGTTGACGCACCATGGAGATGAAAATTCTCCGTTGTAGAAGAACGCACCCTGCAGCTTCACCACCCTTAAAACTTCAGAAAGCACATCCATACAAGCCCTCGCCGTACTCTGCGCAAATCTTACAGGACTTTCGAGCAACTTATCTCGCTCCAACTCCGCTAGAGCAAGAAAGCCGGACGCGCGGATAAGAGCTCCGCAGCACATTCCTCCATATTCAACAAGTAAGCAACCACATAAGGAGAAAAACGATGAAAAACGTTGTTAAGAGTTTCGGAGCTTTAGCCCTGGTGCTGGCAGCTATTTCGGCCAGTGCGCAACCTTCAACTCAGGTGAGTGTGCCGTTCGCGTTCGCGGCTGCAGGACAGATTTTCCCCGCAGGCGACTATCGAGTATCGCTCGACGAGTCCAACGATGTCGTGACCCTGAGGGGACAGGACTTGAAGACCATCTTTTTGCTGACCGCGCCACTAAGACTCTTCGGGATCAACAGAAAATAGCCGACGGTTCCCAATTCGGTCGTCGGCTCCACCCTCACAAAAAACAACACTTAGGAGAAACAACATGACCAACAATGCAGCAAAGCTCGCTTTAGTTGTTGCGTGCCTGACCCTGGTGGGCGTGACACTTGCGGCCGCGCCGGAGAAAACATCAACCTCGGCACAAATTGTGGCCTTGGACGAATGCGATCCACTCACCTTTAACGCAGCCCTTGGGAATGACTTCTGTAAGAATGTAGCGCTGGCACCGCTTGGTTTCGCTACCACTCTCCAGGACCTGTTTGCAAAAGCAGCCGCTGGAGCGCCGGACCCGGGCTGGGACTTCGAACCCGAGACACTCAAAGTCAAAGAGGGTGGAACACTTTTTGTGTCCGACCAGGGTGGCGAACCTCACACCTTCACCGAAGTAAAGCAATTCGGTGGCGGCTTTATTGAAGGCCTCAATGCCGGAGATAGAGTTGTTCCGGAATGCGTCGGTGGTTTTTCCAACCTGGATGTTGCCAAGACGCGAATTATTCAAGGAAGTCAGACTCAAGTCACGGGCCTGTCAAAAGGCATTCACCACTTCCAGTGCTGCATTCATCCCTGGATGCGCGTCACGGTCGAGGTGAAGTGAATCGGTGAACCTGAATTATCAAACCAGCGTATGGCCGAAGCAGCTTTGAGCGGGGGCTTCCAGTAGCGAAGCCCCGCGAAGCGATCGACAAAACAAAGGACAAACATTATGAAGAAATACATTATTGAGCGAGAAATTCCGAAAGTCGGCACTTTAGAGGAAGAACAGTTACGCCAAGCTGCCGCCAAATCCAACGAGGTACTGGCGCAGCTTCATCCCGATATTCAGTGGACAGAATCGTTTGTTGCTGCCGACAAAACGTTCTGTGTATATCTGGCGAACGATGAAGCAGTCATCCGGCGGCACGCTGAACTCAGCGGCTTTCCTGCTACCAAGATCACGCAAATCGACAAGGTAATTGGTCCCACAACGGCCGAAAACTGCGGCCTGGTTGCAGGCAAGAAGTCGTCGAGTTAGGGAAACGTCAGACGCGCCCGGCGGCTAGCTTATCCTGGGGGACGGTGTGTCTTGCTCTTTCGCGAAACGTGAAAGCGGGTGCCCCACCCAAGCTCAGCTTGGGTGGGGTTTTGCCTTCAGAACCGGTTTCACAAACTGGGACGCTGTCGCCACGACAGTGCAGTTCTACGGCTTGTTCACGTTGTTTTTGGGTGGCGCAGCGCTTCCAGCGCGGCGATTCAGCATCAACAATAACCGGCTTTAGGCGCTGAGGCGGGGATCAAATTAAAGGTCTGCTCCTACAGACAGAGGCCGCCAACCAGCTATACTCGTGCCGCCGATTTCAGTCTCGGCGGCGTCCCACACTGCTGGCTCGAAAGGAGTTGACTATGCCCGTAAAGCAAGGTGATCTAGCTCTCTTGCAACTTCCCGCGGCGCGCGAACTTCTGCAGTCAAAAATTCCCGGCCGTCTCGCCTACGTCTGGATGGACGGAACGCCGAGAGTCATCCCCATCTGGTTTCACTGGAACGGAAGCGAATTCGTCATGGGCACGCCTCCGAAGGCGCCCAAGCTCAAGGCGCTGGCACGGAATCCAAAGGTTTCCTTAACTATCGACGACAATACTTTTCCTCACAAAGTGCTGCTGATTCGAGGCACTGCGCGCATGGAGCCCGTGGAGGGGGGGGCGTACCCGAATACGCGATCGCAGCCGAGCGCTACCTCGGACGCGAACAGGGACAAGCTTGGGTTGCGCAAATGGGAAAGATGGTTTCGTCAATGGTTCGGGTCACGATTACACCTGAGTGGGTCGGCGTACTGGATTTCCAAACTCGGTTTCCCAGCGCTCTGCCGCTGTGATCTGAGCCAGGACTCCGACCCTACTCCCGCACCACCGCTGCGCACTTCACTCTGCGCGAATTGACAATTTCTTTACATAACTCCCTTTGCCTCAGCGGCTTGGCGCAACTTTTCTAACCGAAGCGTGTTTCCATTGATAGATCGGAGATAGATCTGGAGAGTGATATGAAACTGAAAACGTTGGTTTTAGGTTTGGCAATGTTGGCGTCGGCGTTTTCGTTCTCGCTACAGAACGCAATGGCCTCTGTGCAGCGGACGGAATCGCTCGAGAAGCGAGTTAGACATGAGTTGAACATGCTGCCCTACGCGAATGCATTCGATTACATGACATTCACCGTGGATGCAGATAACAACGTCACGCTGAGCGGCGAGGTGACGAACCCCGTGCTCAAGAGTGATGCGGGGAACGTGGTGAAGCGAATCGAGGGCGTGGAGCACGTGAACAATCAGATCAAGGTGCTGCCGCTGTCGTTTTTCGATGACGGATCGCGACTGCGGCTCTACCGGGCGATCTATGGTTACGGCCCGCTTCAGCGGTACGCGTTGGGTGTACAAAAGCCGATCCGCATCATCGTGGAAAACGGCCATGTGACCCTCATGGGGGTGGTTGACAGCGAAATGGACAAGAACATTGCCGGCTTGCGCGCGAATGGCGTCCCGGGAATTTTCTCTGTCGATAACCAGCTAAGAGTTGTAAGAGGCTAATGCGTTGTGGCGCGAGGCCGAAAGGCCTCGCGCGCCGTGCTTCATCCCCTGCGGTCGTTTTTTCCAATCGAGAGATTCTCCCTCACCCCCGTAACCTTTTCCCCATCTCGCCCGTTATCCTTACTGACGACGTAACTCCGGAGCACTGGTTGAAGGCCGGCAAGCAGGGAACTGACGAGCGGCTTCTGGTGGAAGCGGCGCAGCGCGATCCGCGCCGGTTTGCCGAGCTCTATGAGCTCCACTTCCATCGTGTGTACGCGTACGTCCTGCGGCGGGTAGGGTGGCGGCGCGAAGAGGCTGAAGACGTCACCTCTGAAGTTTTTCATCATGCGCTGGCGAGTATCGGGAGCTACGATTGCCGGAGCGTGCCGTTCTCGGCATGGCTGATTCGAATCGCGGCGAACTTGATCGCAGACCGATGGAGGCAAGTCTCGCGCGAGAGCGACGATCCGCTTCCGGAGGATATTAAAGACGGCAGTGCGGAAGACATCGAACAATGTGCGGCGCTTTCACAACTCGTGCAGGGACTTCCCGAAGATCAGAGACGGGTGGTGGTACTGCGCTTTGTGGAGCAGAAGAGCATCAAGGAGATCGCGAAGGAAATTCGGCGGACGGAAGGCGCAGTCAAGCAATTACAATTCCGTGCCCTAACGAAGCTGCGGGCGCAGATGGAGGGTGCCAATGCCTAAGCGCTCTCTTCCGGGGAAAGCGGAATTCAGCCGGCTGAATCAGGGAATCGAGGCGATGCTGGCTCCGAGCGCGGGCAAGAGCGCCCACGCGGACGCGAAGGTTGCGCCGCTGCTGAAGATCGTTGCGAGGCTGCGCAACCTGCCGCGAGAAGAGTTCAAGGAAACATTAAAAAACAATCTGGAAAGGAGTGCATCCATGGCAACAATTACGACAACCATGACGGAACCCAAGGCCGCCGTTCGCACCTATGCCTCACCCAGGCTGGCCTTCCGAAACGCTGGAAAAGCTATGGAGTTCTACAAGAACGCCTTTGGAGCGAAGGAAACCATGCGCTTCGAGAACGAATATGGCTTCGGCCACGCTGAGATGATGATAGGCGATTCGGTCATCATGTTTGCCGAGGAGTGGCCAGAAGGAGGACGCTACAGCGCCGAGACCTGGGGACATTCCCCCGTCACCATGACTATCCATGCGCCAGATGTGGACGCTTTTGTTGAGCACGCGGTCGCTGCGGGCGCCAAACTAGTCAGCCCACCCAGAGATCAGTTCTATGGATACCGCGACGCAACGCTGCTCGATCCCTTCGGATATACCTGGGGCATTAGCACTGTGGTGGAAGAGTTGCCGGTCGAGGAAATGCTCCGCCGCTTCCGCGCCATGATGCCGCCAAAGAAAGAACCGGAAGTTCCTCCCGTGCCGAAAGGCTATCGAACTCTGACGCCGTACGTCGTCGCGCAGGATGCCGACGCACTAATTGAATTCGTGAAGAATACATTTGATGGCGAGGAGACTTTCCGTTCAGTGGGCAGCGCGGGCGGACCTCACTGCGAAGTCCGGCTGGGCGACTCCATGATGATGATCGGGGGCGGCGGGTCGGGCCTGGCATGGCGAGGTGATTCGCACCTAGGAGCGTTCCACGTTTACGTTCGCGATTGCGACGCGATTCACGAGCGGGCGCTGAGGGCAGGCGCGACGTCCATCCACCCGCCGATGGATCAGCCCTATGGTGAGCGGTCTTCGACGATAAGAGACGGCGCCGGCAACTTCTGGTACATCGCAACCCGCAGTGAAGGCAACTACAAGTGGGAGGGAGCGCCTGATGTCCAGCCGTATCTGCATCCACTGCGCGCTGAACCGGTAATCAACTTCCTGAAGAGGGCCTTTGGAGCGGAAGATTTGGGCCGTTCCGTTTCACCTGAAGGCGTTATCCATCATGTGACGATGAAGATTGGCGACTCACATTTGGAGATGGGCGAGGCGCACGAAGCCTATCAGCCGATGTCATCCATGTTCTACCTCTACGTGCCCGATTGCGACGCGCTTTATCATCGCGCTCTGGTAGCAGGGGCCACCTCTATCTCCGAGCCTAAGGACCAGACCTACGGCGACCGCAGCGGCGGTGTGAAGGACGCATTCGGCAACCAATGGTACATCGCGACCCATATAAGGGACGAGACGCCCTAGTTACATATTTCGGAATGGCTGGCACGATGGATCGTCCCAGCCATTTTGCCAAAACGATTTTTCCCTCCCGACTGAGTCCTTCCTAAGGCTCCGACGTTCGAATCGGCTCAAAACCTGAATAAACCAACCGGAAGGGCCGCGCATCGAACCATATGTACTTCTGAGTTTTGTCCTGGCGGCAACTTTGTACTGCGAGACGCGTTTTCACAAGATGTCGTCTCCAGCCACCGGCTTGGTGTACGAATTAGTGGCCGCCTCAATCTTTTCGGAGTAGGTTTCTGTGAGATCAAGTTATTTCCACCGCGACTTTGCCGTCACAGTATTACTATTCCTGGCTGCGTTGTTAGCTGGTTGCGGGAGCTCCACGCCCTCACCCAGCGGTCCGATTCCCTCGGCCAACACCACTGTTAAAGCCGAAACCGGCAACAACACCAGCACTGCGAATTCCTTTGGCGGGCAGACGAACGGCAACGCCCCGGCGAGCAACGTCAGCAAGCTTCCGATTGCTTCGCTCCTCTATAGCGGAGCGACAACCAAAGTCTACGGCCACTTACTCGGCTGGTTCGGGAAGCCAAATCACATTGGTGTGGGCTACCAGTCGAATACAGCAGCGCAGGTCCACGCCCAGGTTCAAGACATGATGAGCCGTGGCATGGCCGGGGCCGTTCTTGACTGGTACGGGGCTGCGGACCCATTCATTGACGGCACCGCCATGTTGCTCAAAAACGAAGCCGAAGCGCATTCGGGATTCGAATTTGCCATCACGGAAGATAAGGGCGCGCTGGGACCGGCGGCTGCAAGCAATGGATGCGATGTGACCCATCAGCTAATCTCCGATTTGAACTACATAGCGTCGCAGTACGAATCCTCGCCCGCATATATGAAGCTGAACGGGCGTCCCGTGGTCTTCATGTTCGGCGTGGACGCTTATTACATTGACTGGAACCGCGTAAGGTCCTCCAATCCTGGCAACGCGCTGTTCATCCTGCGCGGCAATAACGGTCTGACCAGCGCTTCTGCCGACGGCGGATTTTCCTGGGTGAACATTCAATCCGCTACGCCGTTCAATCCCGAGCTGAATCTTCAGGACTCATTCTTCCAGACGGCACAGAAAGCGCCGCAGAAGGTGGCGGTTGGCGCAGCTTTCAAGGGTTTCAACGACACGCTTGCCAGTTGGGGAACGGACCGCGTGATTGATCAGGATTGCGGACAAACCTGGATACGGAGCTTCCACGAAATTGGAAAATTTTATTCCAGCGGCAATCAGTTGCCAATTTTGCAGATCCCGACCTGGAATGATTACGAAGAGGGTACTGCCATTGAAATGGGCATTGATAACTGCGTTTTCCTGGTTCCTTCGCAGTCCGGCAGTACCATTAGTTGGACCGTGAACGGGCAGGAAAACACGCTAGACCACTACACCGTGTTCATCAGTACCGACGGCCAAAACCTGTCGCCACTCATTGATATTGCGGCGGGAACGCACTCCGTTGATCTCAGCAAGCTGCAATTGTCCGCGAACACGACCTACCTGGTCTTCGTGAAAGCCGTGGGACTCCCCAGTATTCAGAACAAGATGTCGCCGCCGATCGCTTACCGCGCAGGCGATCAGCCTCCCGCGGTTTCGCTCAACGTCTCACAAAACAACGGACTCAGCTACACGGCTTCAACATCGGTCTCGTCAGGGAAAGCGGCAAAATCGGCGATTGATTTCGGCGACGGCACGGTAGTTACGGGCACGAGCGCTTCACATACATACAACGCAGTTGGCAAATACTTGATCACCGCAACTGTTTATGACTCTGCCGGAGCCTCCTCAGTTGACGTGCAGCAGATCTCAGCGAAACCTTCGGGCGGTGGCGTTAATGTCTCGTCGCCCAATAACGGCGGAACCGTCAACTGGCCAACACCGATCGTTGCATCTGCCAACACGGGAAGTTCGGTTTCCGCAATGAGGGTACTGATTGACGGGGTCGTGGCTTATGCTGCGCACGGCGATACCATTAACACGGCGATCAAAGTTTTCACTGGTACCCATAAAATCCAATTGCAGGCACTCGATTCTTCCGGCAATGCTGTGGGCAGCACCTCGTTAAATCTGGACGCCGAGCCAAACGACGCTCCTCCGATCGCCAAGATCACGTTGACCGCTATGCCTCAAATATCGCCAACGACTTTTCTTGGCTGTACGGCCGGCTCGAGCGACCGTGATGGTTTCGTCAATAGCCGCACGCTGCAGTACTCCAACGGCAGCAAATTCAATTCACCAGCTGCGCTCGAGAACTTTCCCGCACCAGGTACATACAAAGCCACCGCAACCGTGATAGATAACTTGGGCGCCACCAGCACCACGACCGTGACCTTCAACGTGCCGTAATGGCTTTGCGTTCCAAGGAAGGAAGCGTACACATTGGCACTTCGGGATGGCACTACAAGCATTGGCGTGGACCTTTCTATCCAGAAGACTTGCCACCAGCCAAAATGCTCAGTTGGTATGCCGAGCGATTCGACACAGTCGAAATCAACAACACCTTCTACAGATTGCCGAGTAGTGAGGCCCTTGCTGGCTGGTGCCGGCAGACGCCGCCGAAATTTTACTTTGCTGTGAAACCAGTCGCTACATTACCCACAACCGCAAATTGAAGGACGGCGCACAGACGAGCGAGAAGTTCATCTCCCAGACGAGGGAACTAGGAAAGAGGCTCGGTCCAGTTCTGTTTCAGTTGCCTCCGAGCTGGCGTGTAAATCGTGACCGGCTTGCAGAATTTCTCAGCGAGCTGCCGCGCACCCACCATTATGTGTTCGAATTCCGTAATGAAGGTTGGAACACGCCGGAAGTTTACGACGTGTTGTGTCGGTATAACGCGGCTTTCTGCATGTTTGAGTTGGCAGGATTCCAATCACCAATGGAGGTGACCGCCGACTTTGCCTACGTCAGATTGCACGGGCCTGGCAACAAATATCAAGGCGACTATGGCAAATCGCAACTTCGTACTTGGGCGAAGAGAATTGAAGGATGGCGCAAGACCCTGAAGCACATCTTTATTTACTTCGATAACGATCAGGTGGGCTTTGCCGCCAAAAATGCGATGGAGTTGAAAAGAACGGTCATTGGCAGCTAACCGCTGATGCATTCACCTCGTCACGGTGCCTTGTTATGGAACCGATCTAGGGCGGGAACTCCTCGCCGACGGAGAGCCGGGCCAAGCCGTGAGCGTGCCGGTGGTGGCGTCAACGCTCCGTTTTCTCGCGCTTCACCGCAGCATCTGTACTCCAGTAGCCGTTGTCGGACGCGATGTGAAGCTGCATTTCGTCACCTGATACTTTTCCTGTGACAATCAATGTCACCGGCTGGCCTTGCCACTCGAACGCGACTTTCATCGAGACATTCTCGCCATCAAGTTTGCCGTCGGAAACCGGGTACATTTTTCCGTCGCGTCCGACCATGTTGCCGGTGACTACATCTTTCGCGGATTTCAGATCAAAAATACTATCCCCACCGCTTTGCATCGGTCCCTTCCACCTGCCTGTGAGGTCTGCAGCAAATACGAAAGTGGAAAGCAAAATTATGACTAGCAATGTGGGGACAGCCGCCCTCGGCTGCCTTGCGGAGCGCAGCCTCGCAACCAAGCCTGACGAACGTCGAGCGATGCGCATAAAGTCTCCGAGTAGAACTGAATTGGAATGCAACTTAAGACTGCTGCAACCGACGAATCCAATCCAGTGCTGAACGTCATCGCCCATCGCTGACAAATGTCAGACGGCAACTACTTCGTGGTGACCTTGCATTCATCAATGGCAGCAAAATCGTCGGGTCTACGTTCGAAGACATGAAGGACGAGCGCATGTGCAAAGGGGTTTAACCCAACGGATCCACCATCCTCCCATCGGCTGCCCTTGAATAATTCCGTGTCCTCCTGCGCCGCTTCTGTTGTAAACTCTCGCCCAGCCACTTACTTCGCATTGGAGCCACCCCCATGAAAAAGCAGTATCAGTTGGCAGTCTTTTGTATCCTTGTGCTCTTTGGATCTCTGGCCATAACGCGTGCCGCACGCGCGGAAGGCCAAACCCGCACCTATTACGTCGCGGTAGATGAGGTTGAATGGGACTACACCCCCATGGGCCTCGACCAGATGATGGGCATGCCTTTCGACAAGAATGCGAAGATGTACTTCGAATCGGACAAGCACCAGATCGGACGGGTCTATCGCAAGGCGGTCTATCACGAATACACTGACGCCAACTTCACCACGCTCAAAAAGCGCACCGCCGAGTGGGAGCATCTCGGACTTCTGGGCCCGGCCCTGCATGCCGAGGTCGGAGACACCATCCAGATCTTCTTCAAGAACAATGGCACCAAGAGCTACAGCATGCACCCCCACGGAGTGTTCTACGAAAAGTCGTCAGAAGGCTCGTATTACAACGATGGCGCGAACGATCCCACGCACAACGGAATCGTCGCCCCGGGCGCGACCCACACCTACATTTGGAAAGTGCCCGAGCGCGCCGGCCCAGGGCCCAACGATCCTAGCTCTATAGTGTGGCTCTATCACTCCCACAACTTCGAAGGTCACGACACCAACGCCGGACTCATTGGGTCCATCATTATTACCAAGAAAGGCATGGCTCGTCCCGATGGCACTCCCAAGGATGTCGACCGCGAGTTCGTGACTGCATTCTTCCTCATCGACGAAAACAACAGCTGGTATCTTGACCACAACATTCAGGCCCACGCCACCGAGCCGAACACGGTGAAGAAGCTCGATGGCAATCCGGGTGACGCTGACGGCAATTTTT
>WNFY01003474.1_pt1 | contig 17980 bp, 10 predicted proteins | sample 5400091 | NCBI WGS metagenome assembly WNFY01 (sample SAMN13153364, study PRJNA577476) | soil metagenome | isolation source: 60 cm soil or saprolite under grassland replicate 1 | place: USA:California | collected 2016-06-15
CCCTTGCTCTTTGCTATCCTTGTGTCATGCAGTGTGTGACGCAGTGGTGGCTGGCCCTCTAGGGCGGTTGCATCCTGCGTTGACTTCAGGCCGTCCGGATGGACGGCCTTTTTCGTGCTCCCATCCGGACCGACGGGAGGACGATAATCATGACCGTGACCATCGGGCACCGGCGTTCGGCCGAACTCGAGGAACTCATCGACAGTGACGCGGCGGCGTTCCGCGTCCTGACCGGGGACCGGCCGACCGGCCGGCTGCACCTGGGCCACTACTTCGGCACCCTGCGGAACCGGGTCCGGCTGCAGGACCTGGGTGCCGAGGTGTTCGTGCTGATCGCCGACTACCAGGTGCTGACCGACCGGGACACGGCCGAGCGCCTGGACGAGTACGTGACCGGGCTGCTGCTCGACTACCTGGCCATCGGGCTGGACCCGGAGCGGACCGTCATCTTCGCGCACAGCGCGGTGCCCGCGCTCAACCAGCTGCTGCTGCCGTTCCTCAGCCTGGTGTCGGTGCCCGAGCTGAGCCGCAACCCGACGGTCAAGGACGAGATCGCGCACTCCAGGCAGGGGGCGGTCAGCGGCCTGATGCTCACCTATCCCGTGCACCAGGCCGCGGACATCTTGTTCTGCAAGGCGAACCTGGTGCCGGTCGGCCAGGACCAGCTGCCGCACCTGGAGATCACCCGGGCGATCGCGCGCCGGTTCAACGAGCGGTTCGGCCTGCCGGTGTTCCCGGTACCGGACGCGCTGCTGTCGGCCGCGCCGCTGCTGCTCGGCACCGACGGGACCAAGATGAGCAAGAGCCGCGGCAACACCATCCCGCTGTCGGCCACCGCGGACGAGACCGCCCGCCTCATCCGCGGCGCGCGGACCGACGCCGAACCGCACATCAGCTATGACCCGGCGGCCAGGCCCGCGGTCTCCAGCCTGGTCCTGCTGGCCGCGCTGTGCCTGGACCGGGATCCGGACGAGGTCGCGGCCGAGATCGGCGGGGGCGGGGCCGCGGGGCTGAAGACCGTGCTCACCGCCGCGGTCAACGACCTGCTCGCCCCGATCCGGGCGCGCCGCGCCGAGTACGCGCGGGACCTCGGCTACGTGCGCCAGGTGCTGCGGGACGGCAACGACCGGGCCAACGAGATCGCGGCGGTGACGCTGGCCGAGGTGCAGGCAGCCATGGGCATGCGGTACTAGGAGCCCGGCCCCGACCTTCCCGTACCCGCCTTACTGCCCCCGCGCCACAGCAACCACCAAGGCCTGAATCCCGGCACAGCCCAATCAGCAACCAGCTAAGTTAGGCCCCTGAATCATCGAGGTTAATGGCGCCGTTCCCTAAGTATTTTGTATTCACGCAGGCACTGACATTAATGATCTTGGACATGATCCAAGATCACAATTAAGCAAATCACCTCTGCGCGGTCTATGAAGTTTAGAAGCCAAGTACTACACTACGTACGACTGGGTGGGGTGAGTAGCCTCTTTGGCTGCTCAGTAACGGGAACGAGGTCAGGCTGCTGTGGCACGTGGGGGTCGTTTTTCCCTTTTGTCCTTTTTCTGCCTCGCGGTACTTAGCTCGGCGATAATATTCGCCGCGTCGTCGCCTGCATTAAGCGCATCCGGCGGCCCGGGCCAGGGCGCCGAGCCCATCACCACCGACATTGTCGTGCTTGCCGACGAATCCGGCAGCCAGACCGCATATAGCGTGCGCCAGGAAGCCGAAGCGGCCCAGACCATTGCCGAGGACGCGCTCAATAGCCGCAGCATGGTCGCCGTGGTGGGCTTCGGCAGCAACAATGGCCAGCCGGGTCAGCAGGCGGCTAGGCAGGTCTGCCGGCCCACGGTTATCGATAGCCCGCCCAGCCGTCAGTATCTCGCAGATTGCGTCGGCGGACTGCACCGCCGGACACAGGCAGAGGGCTGGGATACCGACTTCGCGGCCGCGGCGGGACAGGCACTGAGCTATCTCAGCCAGAACGCGCCCGCAAACGCGGTGAAGGCCATTTTCCTGGAAACCGACGGGGTGCTCGACGTCCATGACAGCCCGCAGTACGGGCCGGTTTCCGCGAACAGGAACGCAGCCGCCCGGCAGGTGCTCGACCAGGAACTGGCGCAGGCCAGGACGGCCGGCGTGGGAATATGGCCGCTAGGGTTCGGCCCGGAGGTCAGCCCGTCCAGCCTCGCCGCCTTCGCCGCCGGCGGCTCGCAGAAAGGCTGCGTCAAGCCGTACGCACAGGTGATCAACAGCGCCTCCGATGTCGTGCGTTCCCTCGACGCGCTCTTCGCATCGGCAACCTGCCAGGGCATAAGCCCGTGGAGCACCGGGACGGTTACCGGCGGCGGGAACACGGTGCTGAATGTCGGCATCCCGGTTATCGCGACCGACGGCACGATAACCGTGGTCAAGGGCCCTGCACATCACCGACCCGGTAACCGGAACGTGGAAAATCAAGCTTTCCGCCCCGGCTGGGCTGGGGCAGCAACTGGTCAGCGCGACGGCGTTGTGGCAGGGCGCCGTGCGCGCCGCGGTCTTCGCCGAGCCACCTAGTGCCACTCCCGGGCAGAAAATGGTCGTCAGGCTCACCCTGCTCACCCGGACCGGAGCGATTACTGATGGCTCGGCCCTCCAGGGCATGAGCTTCTCCATCGACGTTACCGGTGACGGGATACCAGGCCCGGTGACCGTGCCACTGAACGACAAGGGAGTGGCCCCGGACACGAAGGCAGGCGATGGCAGTTTCGCGGGCCCGTTCACCGCTCCCCGGACGCCAGGCACTTTGACGTTCACCGCCCGGGTATCGGGAACCGGGATTTATCCCACGGCGATTCCAGAGACGGTGCTGGTCAGCGCCACCGCTCCGCTGGTCGAGGGCAGCATCAGCTTCCCGCCTTCCGCTTTTACCGTCAGCCCGGGCGGGACGATAAGCGGGACGCTGACCGCGGTGAACCGTACCGGTGAGGCGAGGCCGGTCCGGCTGATCCTCAACACCCAGCCGAGCACCCACGCCACGATCACGTCACCCAAGGGCGTATTCTCGCTGCCGTCGGGGAACTCGACCCAGCGCTTCACCGTTTCGTTCGCGCCTAACACCGCGCTCGGCGGGACGTCGGTAAACCTGAGCCTGGTCGATAACGCCAACCCCCGTGTGGTGTACGCGGCCGGGCAGCTGAATGTCGACGTCCAGAAACCTCCCGGCGCCCTCGCGAAGTACAAGTGGCTCATTGTCGCGGCCATGGTGATCGTGCTCGCCATAGCGGCGTTCCTCCTGGACCGGAGGCGGCGCCGGCGCGCCAGGAGGAACGTGCGCGGCCTCCAGGTTTCCCTGCGCCGGGACGGCGAGCAGGTAGGCGCCGAACTCCGGGCGCCCGGCCGGTGGTCAGACGAATTCCGGTTCGTTATCCGCGACCCTCTGGACCAGTATCCCCGCCTGGACTACCCGCGGCCGCGCTCCTCGACCCCGGCGGCGAGCCCAGCCGCGGCGACCCCGGCACCACCATCCACGACTGAGCCGGAAGCCGACCCCTGGCTGTAGCCACCGAAGCGAGAAAAGGATCCGAAGTGGCCATAAACCTTTATCAGCCCATCCTCTTCGTTGGGCTAGGCGGCACCGGATGCCTGATCGGCGGTGAACTCGAGCGCCGACTTCGCGAGGAGATCTGCGGGCCGGACGGGACGGAGTTCCTGCAGAAAAGAGCAAATAGCGGGCTGCTTCCCTACCAGTTGCCCTCATGTGTCCAGTTCGTCTACGCGGATATGAACCAGGCAGACCTGGATCGTCTCGCCCGCCGGGTGGTACCGAACAAGAATCACTTTCCCGCCGCGCTGCAGACCGCGCACTACGTCCGGGACCTGGTACCTCACGTCGACACGTACCCCGAGGTCGCGCGGAACCTCAGGCTGTCTGCTGGCCCGGCCGTGGAGAAGTGGCTGCCGCCGCCGCATGGGGAACCCCGTGTGTCCCCGCTCCAGCGAGGAGCCGGCCAGCTTCCCACGATCGGCCGGGCGGTGCTGTTCGAGACCTTCCGCCGAGGCGTCGAACCTGCGGTCAGGGACCTGCGCCGCGCGCTCGGCAGCCTGTCCGGATCAGGTGAAGACCTGTACGCCCTTGGCGGGAAATCCGCAAAGAGCGCTGACGTGTTCGTCGCTTTCTCGGTGGCCGGCGGGACCGGAGCCGGGATCTTCTACGATTACCTGCACCTCATCGGCAAGCTGTTCGAGCAATCCAGCCTCGGCGCCAAGATATATCCGCTCGTCCTCATGCCGTCGGCGTTCCCCAACGGCCTGGGCGGGGGCCGGCCCGCCGAACTGAACGCGGGACGCGCCCTGCTCGACCTTTTCCGCCTCGTTGACAACCAGAATGCGAGCGACGCGGAGCGCGACCTCAGAGGCTACGAGTCGCACTCCCCCGCCGACCCTGACGACGTGTCGGTGTTCTACCCGCAGGAGGGCCGCGTGGTACTGCGGCCGGCCACCGTGCAGACAGGTTTCCTGTTCTCGCGCCCCGTCGGCGCAGAACCGGAGGACCTGCACCGCTCGGTCGTTTCCCTCGTGCTCTCGCTCGCCGGAACGGAACTCGACCAGGCCGATGAGCCGCAGGCCGAAGCGCGGCAATCCTTCGCCGACAGCTTCATCAATGGCGCCGTCGACCGGCACATTCCCGCCCACGACGGCATCGGGAACCGGGGTGTCTCCACGGCATTGGTTTCTTCCCTCACCGTTCCCATCGATGAGCTCGCGGACCTCGTGGCGGGGCGCCTGCTGCGCATGGCCTTTGGCGAGCTAGCCAGCCCGCTCGGCGGAGTCAGGGAGATCAACCGGCCCTATGTCGAGCAGTTCTTCACCGCGGCGGGCATCCAGAAGGTGCTGAGCCGTGATGGCGTGGTCTTCGCCGAACCCGAGCCGGTGACAGGGGCGCACGACGTGACCGTCGCGCTATCTGACCGCGCCGAGTCGATGCAGACCAGCCTGCGCGAGCTCGACACGCGGCTTCGCCGTGAGGTCCCTGACCTCGTCGCCGCCTTCGAGCCAGTCGCCGCGGTCAACACGCTGCTCAGCGAAATCGACTTGTTCCGGGTGCAAAGAGTGCTCTTCGGGCACCCCGAGCTCGCCGATGAGATTGATCGCATCGGCAGTCGCGGGCTCATGCACCGCCGCAGGGCCGCGCCTTCTCCGCCGACCGGCTTCGCCATGACACCGCCGGCTATCCCGCCGGTCCGCAACAGCGTCGGCGGGCTCGTGAAGGTGAAATGGGCGGATCCCGTGCCCGCCCAGGCCCGGGAGGACCAGGACACCTGGTACCGCTGGCGCAGCCATACCGTGTGGGCGGAGCACTGGGAGAACAGCACTCCTCGCTGGCGGCGAGCCATGGACCAGATCGAGTCCGCCATTTCCTCTCTTGTCGAGGCGCTCAAGGAATACGCGCGCGCGGACGCCGAGCGCTTCAGCGCGCGCGCGGAGGCACTGTACCGCCCGCGCGTGGGGGTGGCCTACCTGCTCCCGCCGGGAAGCTCCGAACTCGAGCAATTCTACCGGCGCGTCATCCGCCAGATGGTCGATCAGGAGGTCGGCCTAGGTCGGCTGCGGCCGGCCTCATCCGAGGCGGAGCTCTTCGGCGCCCTCATCGGCCCGGAGGGATGGCGAGAGATGTTCCGACTGGCCTGGGACCAGACGCCGGATCAAGCCCTGGTGGAGCTGAAGGAAAGGGTGAAGACCAGCGTCAAGACATTCCTCAGGAATTCCGAGCCTGGCCGCCGATCGCTGGTACCGCGGCTGCAGGATCTCCTGGCGGCGTCGGCCGGCCAGCAGCGCGGGACTGTCGGTGATGAGGAGCTTGAGGACTTCCGCGGGAAACTAGCCGGCCTGCTGCCCGCCGCCTTCACGCCGCAAGGCGAAGGTCCCATGAAGGTGCTGATCTCATATCCCGCGGGCGCCAAGAATCCCGGCGTCGAGCAATACCTCAGCGAGGCCATAGCCCTTCCGGCGGGTCGCCAGATCCACTATGAGTACCGTCCCACCCAGGCCGAATCGATCGCCGTGGTGCTGTTCCGCACGGCCATGGGCATCACCGAGGTCCGCGAGGTCCGCGACGTGCTCCGATTGTGGGCCGATGCCCAGACCAGGCCGCTGCCCCAGGACCACCTGAAGTGGCGGCAGCGGATGGGCTATGACTTCCGCTACCTGGCCACCAATAACCAGCACCGGATCGAGATCCTGCACCGCATGCTGTGCGCGATGTGGAACGGGCGGGTCTTCGTGGAAGGTTCCCCCACCTCCCCCGACAACATCCGGGTAGAGCTGCGCGGCGTAACGATGTCACTACACCTTACGCCACTTGAATCACTGTCGTCATGGGGCAGCCTGCTGCGCGCCTATGAGATGTGGACGTTCAGCGACAATGACGAAATCCGCCGCGATTTCTGCCGGGAACTGATGCGGGAACTGCCACTGGGCCTGGATTCACGGCCGCAGCCGCCGGCTCAGCTGTACCGTGTCGTCTGCGAACTGGCAAAAACTCAGATCGAGCGGCTCGACGCTCCTTCTCAAGGCCTGCCGAAAACCGGCCGCGAACGAGCGCAGCAATTTCGAGATTTCTGGGCAGTCACCCTTCCCGCGGCGCTCGACTATGAGTTTGAGGGTGTCGAGGCACCGATCCGCGCGAACCTGAGCGCGCTCGAGTACTCGGTCGAGCAACTGGAAAACGAAGGGAATGGCGGAAAGTGACAGAGAAAGTAGTTCGCTGTGACTTGCGCCCGCACAGTCAGCCGTTTACGGCACTTCAGGAGGTCTTCAGGCTCCTCGCCGACAAATCAGAGCCTGATCTTTCGCTGCTGCTCGTGATCGACACCCCGCAGACAATGGTCGCGCACGTGCTTGCCTATGAGGAACTGTGGCGCTCCAGGAGAGTGGAAAAACTGCTGGGCATTGCCGTCGGCCCATTAATGCTTCCGGACGGCTTCGAGATCCCGGGGAGCATAGGACCGGACCGGGATTCGGGTATCATCTGGGTCAGCGACGCCGAAGGCGTTGACTGGCGACTGGCCGGATCGGCGATCGCCAGCGTGCATCCCAACGATAGAAGCGATGCTGGCCTCGAAAAGCTCATCGACGTCTTGTCGACGTCACAGGTATTCAGGAAGACGCTAGGCCTTATCGCTGATATACCAGCGGGGGTGGCCAATCCCGGGCTGAACGTGTTCGAGGTATCGGCGAGCCAGGTCATGTTCTTGGCCGCCCTCAACAGGTCCCTGAAGAAGATGCTGGACCCGGACACGACCGACCTGCATGCCAGGCTGGCGGCGACTGACGAGTCAGCCTGGGTGCTGGACACGGTGCACTCGGCCATCGTCCCGACCGGCCGACTCGCCGTCGCGCGGGACCGGTGCGTGGCTGAAGCAGAAGAACTGAGCGACGCCCTCGAGGCACTCGTCTCACCCACGGCGCTCTACGGAGGCGCGCACCTGGGGGCCAGGGTTCGCGACCTGGCTGTCCGTGCGGGCATGGAGCTGACCAGCTATCGAGCGGCCGTGCTCGACCTGACCGGGACTTCCGCCGTCGAGCGAGCCGACCGCCTTTTCGACTGGGGTGTCAGGCCTACGGCTGGTTCCGGGGCGGTGTCCGACGACATCATGGCCGCGATCAGCACCTCGATACGAGCAGGCGAACCACTGCCGGTGGTGTCGATGCGGCTCCGAGACTACGAACGCAAGATGCGCTCTCACGGCGAAGTCCCCTACTCGGACCAGATCGAGCAGATCTGTCCTCGCACGCTCGGGCAGCGCTTCACTGCCTCCGCCCCGGTACCTGGTCCCGAGCCATGGCTGATCGCGGCCGGAGCCGCGGCCACGGCGGTGGCCTCATTCGGGCGCGGCTTCGGTGTCATCACGGGGCTCGTGGTCGCGCTCACCTGGCTGGGCCTGCTCGGGCTCACCATAGCCCGCGCTCCCGGCGGCCGCCCGGCTGGTCACACCGGTTCCCTTGCCGCCGGCACGATCGCCGCCATCCTAGGGCTGTCCGGAGGTATCCTCCTGGGCCGGCACATCGGCGCGTCCACGACGGCCGGGATCCTCGGATTCGCGATCGGCCTGGGTCTCAGCGTCGCCGCGACCTCCTGGTCATGGAAGGGACGCATCCGGCGGTGGCGCGATGCCCTCCAGACTGAGGATCTCACCAGAGCCGCGGAAGGGCTGACGAACATCGTGACTGCGGCCGCGAACCGGGAATGGTCAGCCAACGAAACACGGCAAGACGCCATCATCACCACGAAGGCCACGCTCGACGGAGCAACGTCCGCCTTGCGGGCATACCAGCAGAAAATCGATCACGACCTAGCGCTCGAACCGCCCAGACACGTAAGCAGGCACGAGTTTGACGAGTTCGTCGGACGTGGCCTCTCACTTCTCGTCGCCGAAGCGCTCGGCCCGATTTTCCACGCGTCGCGGCCGAGGTCGCCGCGAGAGTACGAGGGATGGGCAAGCAGGCGAGTCAGCGACCTGCTGGCAGAATGGGATAAGCACGTCGAAATCAATGGGCCACTTGACCTCCCCGAATTCACGGACGGCCAGGATTTGAAGGTCAGCGTCCTGGGCGAGAACGACATAGCGGAAATTACCGCGATCATCACGGCTGAGCCGCGAGACACCATGTGGCAGCTGTGTCAGGCGGCAGACATACGGCTGCTTGATTATGGCATTACGAAAGTGCCTACCGTCCGCTTCGCGCCGCGTACGTTGCTGCTCAATACGAATGAGAAATTTCCGGCCGAGATGGAATGGATTGATTCGACCAGGTATGCCGGCCTGCTTCGCCTAGTCCCGTTGCGCCAAGGGGTAGTTCACCGCACCTGGATGACAAGCGACGAACCCGGGGGCGAGACCGCTGATGAGGAGCTTGACGGCGAGTCTCCGATGGACGGCGAGGAGGTGCGCTGATGGGCAGGAAGCTACAGTACATCGGCCTTAGTGACGGCACTACAGTCGAGGCGGAAATCGTTTCAGAATCTGATGCGGTCGCCCATGCTGTCCATCGGGAGCTGCAAGTATCCGACGTCAGGATCGACCCGGGCGAACTGACGATGATCGCGACCGATGAACAGTCTGGTTATGACCTCATTGACAATGAGATCCTAGCTGGGCTGCAACTGCACAGGCTTGCCGGGATTGACCGGTATCCCGCCGAGGTCAGCAGGCTGGTCGGCTACAACGCGGCCGTGACCGAGCCTTTCGTCTTGCTCGAGCCGTACCGTGGCGTACCGGTCAGCGAGGTGGCTGGCAAGCTGCTCACGGCGGATCGCCGCCGTTTCCAGATCAGCCTGCTGACCGGACTGCGCTGGCTGACTGTGGCCGGCATAGCCCATCGCAACATCAATCCACACACCGTCCGCTGGGATGAAGACTCCCGCACCGTCCAGATCACCGGATTCCTGAACGCGACCGTCTTCGGCGCGCCACGCCAGATCGTGGGCACCCTGCCGTGGGCGGCGCCCGAACAGCGCCCGGACCGGATCACCGGCGACGTCGGCGAGCGCGACGACATCTGGGCGATGGGACGCCTGATCTTCTATGTGCTCACCGGAGAAGAACCAGCCGACCGCAACAGCATCAGGGCGGAACCTGAGCTGGGACAGTTGCTCGAGGGCGTCTTTCAGGCGCCAGCCGATCGCCCGACGTGCCGGGAGCTGCTGGTCAATCGCCTCGGGATCAAGGATCCGCTGCCCGGCCCGCGCCAGGATAACCCCGCCCTGGCCAAGGGCCGGGAAGATTTCTGGGTCTATTACCACGGCAAGAAGCGGCAGCATTCGGATTCGGGTAACTCTGGGCATGCTGGCGAATCAGGCCAGCCGGCCGCAGGGACGCGAGCTTCAAGGCCGTGGTGGCGGATCATCACCTTCAGCGCGGTCGGAGTCGTCGGAGTGCTCTTCGCCATCGTCATCATCCTTAATGTCAGGTGATATCCATGCCTAGTGACAACAACGGCCCCTCCGCAGGCCCGCCACCACGCCAGGTGGTCTGCCCGATCTGTCTGGCCAGGATCGACTGGGGAAACCTCAGCCCATTCCGCTGGGATAAGGGCGAGGGAAAGTACGTGCCGATGACTTTTCCTTCTAGCGCTAGCCCGGAACAGCGAGAGCATCTCATGGGGACGATTTCTTGGCGATGCCCGAATCCGACCGGAGATGTGGCGATCCATTTTCTCCCAGCCGCCTACGGCCAGTATGGAGAGCCTGCTGTCTTCGGGTTTATCGGCGCCACGAGCTCCGGCAAGACTCACCTGCTCGCGAGCATGGTAGGGGCGATCGAGAGCGGAGAACTCCACCGCTATGGCCTGACGGCCGCGCCGGTCGATCGCGGACGCCATAGGACTTTCATGACCGACAGCGTCATTCCACTTCTGAACTCATCGACCGTCTTGAAGGCAACAAGGGAAGGCGTTATTACATTCGCGGACGCCTTCCTCGTCGGGCAAGGAGCGGCCGAACCACGGCCTATCGCCATCTTCGACGTCGCGGGTGAAGAGCTACGCAAGGTCGATGACGCCAAGCGATTCCTTAACGTGGCGACGGGGTTCGTCTTCGTCGTAGATCCCAACCAGTTCGGGAAAAGCAAGCTCGGCGATCAGACATTTAACGTGGTACTGGAGATACTTCAGTCGATCCGCAAGCTCGACTCGGTTAGCGCCGTCGTGGTGCTGAACAAGGCTGATCAGCTGAAATTTGATGAGCCAGTGGCACTGTGGCTGCGACGCGCGGACAACGGCCTGGACACGGGGATGGTCGTGGAAGAGAGCGCAGACGTTTACGCTTACCTTCACTCACGCGGCGCCGACGCATGGGCCCGCCCCTTCCGTGAGTGCGGGAACGCGACCCTGCATTTCGCCTCGGCTACCGGAGTATCCAAGGGCGATGAACTAGCGACAACCTACCCTCGTCCGGTACGACCACAGCGCGTACTGGCGCCTTTGCTATCACTCATGGCCATGGCGGGCGTGATCACTGCGCCTGGAACGGGAGCCTGATGTGTCTGATGTGCCCACAGAAATTCATCAGGCCGAACTTCGCTGGACCGGCCAGGATCAGCAGGGCTTCTCGATAGTCGCGCGCTCGGAGGGATTCGATGAAAGCATCTGGCAGGGTCGCTTGCTGCCTATTGCCCGACCCCCTGACATAAAGCAAACGGTGACGACTGTATATAAGACTTTTGGTGCCGAGGCGGCGCTCATATTCCGCTTTCTCACGCGGTCCGCGGACCCCGAGCAGCCTGCTGATGCGCAAAGCAATTTTCAGCCGAACCTGCAGCACACCAGGAAAGACCTCATTACGCGTGCGCTTATCGGACCGATCGAGCTACTCTCACCTGAAGTTGCCCTGATGTCAAGCTTGATCGGCTGCCCCGATTTTCTCTACCCGCCGCCTGGCCATGTGGCCGAGAAGGCCGTGCTCCCGCTCCTGAAACCAGAGACCCTGAGCACCGGACTCAAGACCATACCCGTTCAACTGGACTCGCTGGCGCAGAAAGATCTCGAACTCGGGCTGGTTATCACTAAAGCACTGACGGAGCCGATGAGGCCATTGACACTCCAGCTTCCTGAGGATGAGGTGGCTTCGCCGTCGGCTGTCGCGCTGCTGTGGGGGCTGTGGCGCACCACCGGACCGATCCTCACCGGCCTGCCGGGCTGGCAGTGGTCCTTCTCTACTGGTGAGGCGCCGCTCGGCGAGACCGACCCGAACCCGCTTCCCCATCTGATCGTCCACCGGCTCCGTGTCCTCGACGACCCCCTTCCGACGTTCGAACGCACCGAGAGGCTCGTCCGGCTCCGGGCGGCTGATGCCGCGACGGGAACGGGCGGGGAGACACCCACGGCGCAACTCCTCACCGTTGCCTACCGTAGCCTCAGGACCGAGGATTTTTCCGGCCGGGTGGCGAACCTCCGTGAATACGGGATCACCCTGGCGGCGCGAGTAGCGGCTATGCCCAAGGAGTTCCGCGAATACTGCAAGCCATCCCCGGATGTTCCTGCTCTGGTCCCCGCGGCCGGCCCCGAGACGCCTGATCCGGATGACGCCCCCCCGGCGCCCGAGGTTTCGCGGCGTGAGGTGCCCCCGGCGAGTCCCCGCCATGAACAGCCTGCGGCCCGGCTCAGCGGCGTACCGTGGTATGAGGCGGTCTCCCATCAATCATTCCTGGGCGTACCACAGAAGGCCGACTCGTTCTCCGATCTGTTCTCGCAGCTGACGGCCGGCGACGAGAACTCAGCACTAGCCCTGGAGAGAATACGCAGAAGGCATGAACTGAACCAGGAACCCAACGACAAAGAACGCGCGCACCTGCGTGCACTGATGATCCGTGAGAGATGGTTTATCGAGCAGCTCGCCAATATCCCGGAATGCGAAATATTCGGCAGCGTCAGGCTATTGCTCGATATTGTCGTCGAGCCGGACCTCGCTGACCAGGATCGCCGCCGCGAGCTGATCAGAGAAATCTGGCACTGGGCGAGAAACGAGCAGACGCCGGCTGTGGTAATTCTCGGCCTGGACGACCTCAGCACGAAAACCAGTGACTACGAGCTGCAGCAGGCCCTCATCAACGCCGTAGGCCACCGCTGGCGGCGCGATCATGGAAGATACAGGCTGCTAAGACGGCCGTCGGCGGCCGAGTCGGCCTCGGGCCGGGGAAGTCATCGGGCCCCGCGACTGCTGTTCTTCAGGGATCAGCAGATCCCGGCTAGATGGGCGAATGCCATCGTCGGGATCTGCATCATCGAGATGGTTGTATTCGCCGTGCTCCTGGCGATACACGGATGAGGAGGATCGTTATCACGATCGGTGTCGCCCTGGCCGGCGCCGCCGCCGGCGTCGTGCTGATGTGGACGATCAGCCCGCCGGACATCCATGGTGACCTGCGCAAAGACGCGGCGACCATCTACTGCGCCGCCCCGGCCAACAAGGCCAGCCTCCGCCAGGCCATGGCGGCGCTCGGGTCCGGCACCTCATACCAACGTGCTTGTGATGCGCTGGTGGAACTCTCCGATCCCGCTCTTGAAAGCTCCGCCGCTACCGGTCCGAGCGGGCAGAATATCCTGCTCGGAAGCTCGGTCGTCGCGGCCCTGGTAACGGCCGTGTTCAATGTTCGCTCGACGACTATCGCAACCAGGCGAACCCGGATCGACTCCATCACTGACACCGTCTCCGACGCCTACAAAAGCTTTAACCGCGAGGCGCAGAAGTACGTCAGCCTCTTGCGGAATCAAGCCCGGCCATCGTCCGATGATCTCAGCAAATCTTATCAGGACCTCATCGATTCGCTTATGCGTTTGCCGGAGCCTGTTAGAAATAAGCCGCTGCAGGACGCAGAGGAATGCCATCGGTATCTTACCGATCCTACTAAATGGCCGGCAGGGCCCGACCCGGAAAGATCAGTCCGCCTGAAGGCAGCGGACGAGAAGATCAACCAGCTAAGCCAATCGATGAGCGAGCTGCAAAGCACGCTAACAGGGAAGCGTGATCCAGCTAAGCGGGGTGCCCGTTGAATCCGTTCCCGGTTAACTGGCCTTCCGTTTCCGTTCATAACAGAAACGCATGGCGAAGGAATATCGACTGCCAGGTTCTGGCGAACTATTTCCCGCTATCGAATGAACCAGCCCTGATTAGCGAAAGTCAAGCGGCGGGGAATGTCATAGTAATTGCAGGGAAAGCGCGGGCTGGCGGGAAATCTGTATTCTCCCACCGGCTGCTTCACGAGTTTAGCGGAGCCGGCCTGATACCTCTCGATTTGATGGGGCCGAACGAGTTTAACGCCGCTAAAGACGACACCGACAACGACTCCTGTTTCATGCGGATTCTCGACTGGGCCGAGCTTGAAGGAGTCATTGTGGCAGAGAAGGCAAAGGCCAGCATATTGGGCAAACCCAACTGGCAGATGCGTAACTACGAGCTTAAGAACGCGCTTGGCGCCAGTCGCGTTGCTATCAGGCTGCCCCGCTTGGACGTCACTGTGAAGCTAAAGGATATAGCTGTTGACATTAAGAAGTACGTTACGTCCGCCGGAATCCTGGAGGACAGCATCTACCTCTATGAGTACAGCTATAGTCAAGTCAGCGACTGGAAAAATCTGCAAAGGAGTCTTACTGATGTGACTGATGGCGTTAAACTGGTTAACGCTAACCTGCTGCTTGTCGGCGACGTCATGAAATTCATCAGGTACATTCTCACGAAATACGGGATACCGGACAGCGCTCTAGACTGGAACGGCACCGAAGCTTTCTTCAAGGAACTGGCCTCCTCGAAGAATGGACCAAAAAATAATATTGGCGACCTCAGTAATATCCTGCACATAGCCTTTGAAAAGAGTATGAACGCGGGGGAGCAACGGGTCCCCAGCTGGCGTATAGCGCATGAGTACTGGGAGTATTACAAGGATCTTGGCGGCGGCTCCCCCGAGACGCCCCCGGCAGGTGTGTCATGAGTGCACGGCAGTCGAGTTCGCGGGTAATCAGAAATAATCCATTTCCCGAAGTCCCCGAAGTGACGCTTGGTCTACGACGCACACCGGACGTCACTATCGAGACCAAAGCTGTGCGCGAAGCGGATGCCTTCATCAGAGAATACCTGAACGCCGACGATGGCCGCAGCCTTGCTATTGTCGGTGATTACGGAGTGGGCAAGAGCCATCTTGCGGCTCACGCTATCAACAGGATAGCGCTGCAAAAAACGTCGGCAACCATCTGTGTCATCAGGGCAGAATTCAGTTTCACGCTCGTTGACGTGTACAAGAACCTCTTCAACCAGAACCGGCCCGCCGGAGGACGAGACACCAGTGACCTCGGCCTCAGGCGCGCCGACCTGGTCAGGCGCATCAGGGACATATATTCCGAAATGGCACAGGAGCGACGTCTCGAAACCAGGCTCCACCAGCGGTACGGTCCACGCGAGGAGCCACCCGAGGAGCGGCCGGCGTGGCCCGGGGGGGCGGCCCTCGCCGACGATGTCGAGCTTACCCAAGCCCTCCAGGCGCGGTTGTCTGAAATTACGCAGGATCGCGAGTTCGCCGACGGGCTGAGCTTGCTCTTGCACAATGACGGGGAGATATCGGGCCACGCCTGGGAATGGCTGTGCGGCGGACCGGTAACTCCTCACCTCGAGAAACGCGGCGTAATAAGCCAGATCGTAGGAGGCCGTGCGCTGGTGGGGCTCCAGGCTCTTGCCCGGCTCTTCACCGAAGACATGTTGCGGTTCGTCCTCGTCATCGACGATATCGAGCGGCTGAGCGGCAAGCAGGGTGACTCAGGTGATCTTGACGTGGCGGTGAGCAGCCTGGTCGGATGGGCGGCGGAAAGCAGGTCCCTGCTGATATTCGCAATCATGGACCGCCCCTGGAACAAGCTGTCAGAAGGCGTAAGGCAGCGAGTTGGCCGGATCATCCGCCCAGCTCCCCTCACTGAGGCCAATATAATCTCCTACCAGCAGGAATCCTATCTACTTAAACGGCGAAGGTTTTCAGCAGGAGACATACCGGATAACGAGCATGTGGAATTCGCCAGCGGCGCGTTCGCGAAGATACGCGATATCACCTGGGGGGCGCCAAGGAAAGTCGTCAAAATCTGCTATGACGCCTATGACCATGCCAACAGAGACGGCAAGATAACACCTGCAGTGATCGAGCGAGTCACGGCCGGGCTGGTCGGGTCGCCGCCGACCGGTGAAATTTACACGCAGGTTCGTGACTTCTTCGCCGGGCAAGGCCACACGGTCAGACGCGATCACGAGGTCGACGGGATAAGGGTACCGCTCTGGATTTCAGCGACGTCAGACGATACCGGTTGCGCGGTACTGGTCGCTGAGTCATTGCTCAACTCGGCGGCTGCGGCCAAGGTCATTCGCCTCGGCAGCGCACTCCTCGGCCCCGCGGATAGGCCGACCAGGAATGGGCTCGTACTTGTTCTCTCCGGGATTATCGCAGAAAGCCAGGAACCTAAGGTCCGCCGGATCTTCCCGCATGCCGTGCAATGGGGAAGAGACACCTTCTGGGACGAACTGCAGGCAATGGTCAGCAACCTGATCGCATCGGCTAACGACAGGACCGGGGCCGATCTGCTGCAAGCGCTGCAGATCGCGGTCGGCAGCCTGCGATCATCGCAGGCCGAGGACAATCGGATCCTCAGGCAACTGGTCGAGGCTCAGGATGAGACTAGGGTGCGACGGCTGATACGTGAGGAGACGCATCGCGCCTACCTGCGCTCGCCGGGTGATGCTGAACCTCTGTCTTTCGGTGGGCTCGAGGATATACAAGACTATTTCGATGATGCAGTGAGCACCGTAAGAGAGGCGCTAGAGCGGGTCAAACGGCTTTGGCAGTCGGTATTTCAGTCACAGCAGCCGGCACGCGCGATTGACCGGGCCAATGCTCCGGGGAGCCGTCAGGCCACACCCGATGACCTCGCCAGGGGGGCTATCGTGCGCACCATAGGAGTCCTGACCACTTTGGAAGATTCACTGGACTCGTTCGGCCGTTCCATCATCAGATTTCAGCGGCTGAGCCAATCCGGGAGAGACGCGGGCCGCGGGGATTTCTACAGTCAGTGCAACAAGTTTGATAAGACCGCGGAAATACTTGCCGCTGCCATACCGGCTGGCGATGAAGACCCCGACAACATGGTGTTCCGCGTTCTCGGGATTGATCGCGTGACTATCTTCGGGAGGATCAGGAGCCTGGGCTCGATGGCGTTCGACTCGGTCCATGCGCCGGAACTCAAGAGGCCATGACCGGCGGGTAGGTCCGCACGCCAGGTAAGTGCCCCGTGGGCCCCCTCGTGATGGGGCCTGCTCGTCCGTGGGAAGGTGGGGTCCGTGACGGATGCGGACCTGGTGACGTCGTTGCGCGCGGCGGGGGTGAACCGCGGCGACCTGGTCGGGCTGGTCATCGCCTCCGCTCCGGGTCTTGGCCTGGCCACGGCGGATAGCAGCTGGTCAGTGGCCGGGACCGGCCTGGCGGCCGGGGTCGGGCGGGCGGACGAGGAACTGCGGCCCCGCTGGGTGCTGTGGTCGGGCCAGACGGCGGCGCGGCTGGCCGCCGACGGGGTGCGGCTGGCGACGTGCTGGGATATCACCGCGGCGCACCGGCTGCTGTTCGGCGGCTGGCGGGCCGACCCGGGCTGGGCCTGGGCCCGGCTGCGCGGGCTGGCCGCCGACACGATGCCGGCCGACGGGCCGCTCGACCTGTTCGGCATGGACGACGGCGACGCCAGCGATCCGGTGGCACCGGACGGGCACCTGCGCCCGGAGTGGGTCGGCGGCGGCTGGTCGGACAGTCCCGGGCGGATGGCCCGGTGGGCGGCGCTGGCCCTGAGCGTCGCCGGGCAGCAGCAGGCGGCCCTGGCCGCGCTGGACGGCCGGCCGATGGCCCTCGCCACGGCCCGCTGCGAGTCGACCGCCGAACTGCTGTGCGCGGAGCTGTCCGCGGACGGGCTGCCGATGGACCGGGCGGTCGCGGAGCGGGTCCTGGCCGGTTTTATCGGCCCCCGGCCGCGCAGTGACGGCGAGGCCGTGGCGCTGCGGGCCGCCCGCGACGCGGAGGTGCTGCGGCACGCGCCCGCGGGCGTCGCGGCCGACCTGCGCAGCCCGGCTCAGGTGCGGTCCCTGCTGGCCCGGGTCGGCGTGGACGTGCCGGACACCCGGGCCGGGCGGCTGCGGGAGATGCGGGACGCGCATCCCCTGGTCGGCGCGCTGCTCGAATGGCGGAAGGCGGAGCGGATCGCCACCACCTACGGCTACGCCTGGCTGGACGAGCACCTCGGCGCCGACGGCCGGCTGCGCGGCGCATGGGCCGGCTCGGATGGCGCGGCCGGCCGGATGACCGCGTCGGCCGGCCTGCACAACATGCCGGCCGCGCTGCGCCCGGCCGTGGTGGCCGCCGACGGCCATGTGTTCGTCCGCGCCGACCTGGGCCAGATCGAACCGCGGGTGCTGGCCGCGGTGTCCGGGGACCAGGCCCTG
>WNFY01002357.1_pt1 | contig 17978 bp, 11 predicted proteins | sample 5400091 | NCBI WGS metagenome assembly WNFY01 (sample SAMN13153364, study PRJNA577476) | soil metagenome | isolation source: 60 cm soil or saprolite under grassland replicate 1 | place: USA:California | collected 2016-06-15
TGTAGAGGAGCACGAAAATGATCAGCAGCGTTAAGGGGATCACGATCTTGAGCCGCTCCTTGGCCGCCTGCAGATATTGGAATTGGCCCGCCCACGAAATGTAATAGCCCGGCGGATATTGAATGCGCTGGCTGAGCTGTTGCGATGCCTTTCGAACGTAGCCATCTATGTCGCTTGTGGTGATGTCCACAAAAACGAACCCGACCAATTTTCCGTTCTCACTGCGCACGGAGGGAGGACCGGTCTTGTAGCGAATGTCAGCGAGCAAGTCGATCGGCACCTGCGCACCGGTGGGCGTGGCAACGAGCACGCGTTTGAGTGCGTCGATGTCCTGGCGGAAATCTCGTGCGTAGCGCGCGTTGACCGGGTAACGCTCGCGCCCCTCAACGGTGGTCGTAATGTTTTTGCCGCCGATGGCTGACTCGACGATATCATTCACGTCGCCGACTTTTAAACCGTACCGCGCCGCGGCTTCGCGGTTAACCGTGAAGTCGAGGAAATATCCGCCCACGGTTCGCTCGGCAAACGCGCTGCGCGTGTTTGGAAGACCGGCGAGTTCTTTTTCGACTTGCACGGCCACCTTTTGGATCTCCGCGAGATCGGAGCCGAAAACTTTTACACCGAGCACGCTGCGGAAGCCGGTGGTAAGCATTTCGGTGCGCGTTTGGATCGGCATCCAAAAAATGTTCGCCATGCCGGGCGTCTTGATATTGGCGTTCAGCTCCGCGAGCAGCTTGTCCCAGGTCATTCCCTTGCGCCACTGATCGGCTGGCTTCAACGCGACAACAGTTTCGAACATCGACAGCGGCGCGGGATCGGTTGGCGTATCAGCCTGGCCCGCTTTGCCGAATACGGTCACCGCTTCCGGAATTTTTTTAAGCTGGCGATCCTGTATCTGCAAAATTTTCGCGGCCTCGGCAATCGACATTCCCGGAATCGCCGTTGGCATGTAAAGCAGGGTGCCTTCGTTGAGCGGCGGCATGAATTCGCTGCCAAGTTTCTTGAACGGAAAAATCGTGAGCGCGAGAAGGAGTGCGGCACAGGCGAGGGTAAACAGGCGATAGCGCAGCACGAAATTCGCGAGCGGTTGATACGCCCAGATCAAGATTCGATTCACCGGGTTTTTGATCTCGGGTGTGATTTTGCCGCGGATCAAGAGCACCATCAGCACGGGAACCAGTGTCACGCCGAGAAATGCGGCGAAGAACATCGAAAAGGTCTTTGTGAAAGCGAGCGGCTTAAAGAGACGGCCTTCCTGCGCGGTGAGCGAGAAGACCGGAATGAAACTGACTGTGATGACCAGCAGCGCGAAAAAGAGCGAGCGACCCACGCTTTTGGCTGCGGCGATGATCACGCCTACGCGCTCGACCGTGTTCGGCTCGCGTTTGTGTTCATCGCGGAACTGTTCAAGCGCCTTGTGCGCGTTCTCGATCATGACGATCGCTGAATCGACCATCGCGCCAATGGCAATCGCGATGCCGCTAAGCGACATGATGTTCGAAGTCAGATTCATCCACCACATCGGGATGAACGCCAGAATGATGGCGACGGGCAGCGCGATGATCGCCACCAGTGAGGAGCGCACGTGCCAGAGAAAAACAATGCAGACAAGCGCGACGACGATGCTTTCTTCAATCAGCTTTTCGCGCAGGGTCGAAATCGCGCGCCGGATTAACTCGCTGCGGTTGTAAGTCGGCACGATGCGCACGCCGGCTGGCAGAGACGATTTGATCTCCTCGATTTTCTTTTTGACGCCATCGATGACGTTGAGCGCGTTCTCGCCGTAACGCATCACGACGATGCCGCCGACCGTCTCGCCTTTACCGTCCAGTTCCGCAATCCCGCGCCGGATATCGCCGCCGAGATGCACGGTGCCGACGTTCTTCACGTAAACCGGCGTGCCTTTATCGACTTTCAGCACAATGTTTTCGATGTCGGCGACGCTTTTGATGTAGCCGCGGCCACGCACGAAATATTCCGTGGTCGCGATCTCGAAAGTCTTGCCGCCTACGTCGGCGTTGCTCGTTTTGATCGCACTGACGACGTCGCTGAGCGGGATGTTGTAGGCGACGAGCGCGTTTGGATCGAGATCGACCTGGTATTGCTTTACGAATCCGCCGATCGGCGCGACTTCCGCGACGCCTTTCACCGACTCGAGCGCGTAACGAAGGTTCCAATCCTGAATCGAACGCAGTGCCGCCAGATCATGCTTTCCGCTGTCGTCAACCAGCGCGTATTCGTACACCCATCCCACGCCCGTGGCGTCGGGGCCGATCGTTGGGTTCACGCCCTCCGGCAGCGAGCCGCGCACCGAATTTAAATATTCAATGACGCGCGATCGCGCCCAATAAATGTCCGTACCGTCCTCGAAGATGACGTAAACGAACGATTTGCCGAACATCGATTCGCCGCGCACGAACTTTACTTTGGGCGCGGCGATAAAGACCGTGGAAATTGCATAAGTGATTTGGTCCTCGACCAGATCGGGCGAACGTCCTTCCCAATCCGTATATACGATCACCTGGACATCGCTCAGGTCGGGAATCGCATCGAGTGGCGTGTGGATTAGCCCGTAAACGCCGGCCGCGACGCCAAAGATGGCGAAAATGAAGACGAGAAATTTGTTCCGCGCGCTCGCGTCAATCAGTCGCTCGATCACGATTGCCTCCGTTTATTGCTGCTCAAAATCTTTGAGCGCACCCTGAATTTTTGATTCGGCGTCGATTAGAAAATTCGCACTCGCCACCACGCGTTCGCCTTCTTTTAAACCGCTCTTGACGGCGTAAACGTCGCCAAACTTTCCGCCGAGCTCGAGAACGCGCGGTTCGAGTTTGCCGTCGCCTTTGTCGACAAAGGCGATGTTGCGCTTGCCCGTCGGGATAATCGCGCTCACTGGCACGACCAGCGATCTTCCCATGTCCATGTCGAGCACAAGATCGACATACATGTCGGGCTTGAGTTTTAAGTCCGGGTTCTGAATGTCGAGTCGCACGCGGCCGGTTCGTTTCACGTTGTCAATGAAGGGATCAATGAGCGTGATTTGTCCCCGGAACTTTTCGCCGGGGTATGAGGAGGAGGTTACCGTCACTTCCTGGCCGATTTGAAGCATCGGTAATTCGTCCTGATAAAACTCGCCCCAAACCCACACCACAGAGAGATCAGCCACCTCTACAAGCGGACTGCCTATCGCGACGCTCGCCCCTTGCGTCACTGGAAGGTTTTGAACGACGCCATCAACTTTCGAAAGGATCGGGAGCGATTCTTCCGCCTGCCGTGTTTGTTCAATCTTCGTGATCTGTTCGTCAGTGACGTTCCAGAGCCTGAGCCGCCGTTCCGCTGATTCGATCAGACGCTGGAAATCTCCGCGCGCTGAGTGCGTGTTCTTCGCCGTGCCGTCGCGCGAACGCAGCAAATCGATCAATTCGCGCTGTGTGGTTAGCAGCTCAGGGCTGTAAAGCTTCATCAGCACCTGATTTTTTTTAACAAGCTCGCCTGGAGCATTGACGCCAAGTTCCTGCACGTAGGCGGTCGTTCGCGAGACGACGCGCCAGATTCGTTGCGTTTCCGGCACGACGCGACCAACTGCACGGATGCTGTGACTGAGTGGTTTCATTTCGACGGTGGCGAAACTGACGCCGATCTGTTGCTGCCGCTCGACTGGCACAACGAATTCGTGTGACGGCGGTGAAGTCGCGCTACTGTCGGACGGTTTTCCGGCCAGCATTGCCGCGTGGTCATGTTGAGGGGCGTTTTTAGTGGAGCGCGCTGGGGTTGCGTTCTCCTTCATCACCGGCACAAGGTCCATCGAACAGATGGGACATTTTCCGGGTCCCTTCTCCCGTACCGATGGATGCATCGTACATGTCCAGTAATCGAGGTTGCTATCTCTGCCGCCTGCGCCATCGCGTTTCGAGCACGCGGGCGTGATCGCAAGCAGCAATGCAGCGATTGCCAAACGAAAAACGGGATTGTGGAAAAACTGCGTCATTTTGATTTCCTCCTCTCCGCGGAATTTTTCGAGGGAAGCCAGTCCTCGATGCCAATGATGGCGTCGAGCTCTGCGACCGCGACCTGGTAGTCGGCAAGATGATTGACGTGCGTCGATTCAACGTCTTGTAGGACGCGCTGCGCAGTAATTAGCTCTAGAAAATTCGCACTGCTTGTCTCATAGGCGACTCGGTTTGATTGCACCGCCTGCCGCGCAAGCGGCAAAATTTTGTCGCTATAAAGCTCGTAGTGATGAGCCGCTGTCTCGATTTTCTTGAGCTGATCGCGGACCAGGCCGAGCGTTTCGGTACGCGTGGCTTCGAGCTCGTGCTGCGCGCTTTCGAAATTCCGCCGGGCCTCGGTCACTCCGGCGGAATATTTTCTTGGGTTAAGAAATGGCAGGCCGATCGAAACGCCGACATCGAGCTCGCTCACTGCTTGGCCCGCTTCGTTGTATCGCTGCGCTTGAACATCGAGTGTCGGATCAGGGAACCGCTGGCGATTCGCGAGCTCAACGCGGAATCTTTCGGCTTCGACCCGGTTTTGAGCTCGCTGCATTTCCGGTCGCGCGCTCAAGGCGACAGCTTGCAACGCTTGCAATGAAAAGTGCGGTGGTTGAAATGGAATCTGAGATGGCTGGGCGAGCGGCGACTGCGCTGGCCGATTCATGAGCACGTTGAGCTGCGATTGTGCGTCTGAAATTCGGCGGGAAATATCGGACTGTGCTTCGAGCAGTTTGGCCGCGTCGGTTTGCGCAGTGAGCACATCGGCCTGACTGGCGTTGCCAACTTCGTAGCGCTGGCGGTTTACTTCAGCGAATTGATTGAGCAGGTCGACGTTGCGTTGGTTTACTTCGAGCTGCGCATATTCGTTTGCCAGCCGATGAAAGGCCGCGCGGGCGCGCGAAAGTACATCGAGTTGTGTCCGGCGAAAATCCTCGAAGGCCGCGCCGGCTTCGGCCGTCGCTGCTCTTGCGCGGCTCAGGTTTTTTCCTGAAATCGGAACTTCTTGCTGGAGCATGAAGCTCTGATCTGTGAATGCATTCGGCGGGATCGAGACGTAGCGCGCAACGCGCGACCTGGCCTCCCCTTTCAAATCCTCCCAGGCAGCGGCTTGCGGCACGCGCGCCTTCATCGCCTGCCATTTCTCCTGCGCCGCTTTGATTGCCGGATTATTTGCGAGGACGACGTCCGTCACCTCATTGAGCGAAAGACGGCCCTCTCGAACTGCAGTGTTATCTCCGGCCTGCGCAGTCCGAAAAGTCAAAGCTAAAACTAAATTAAGTAATAAAAGATAAGTTGTTTTCATTGATCCAAGAGAACGGTTGAAGTCCAGGCATGCCGATGAATGGGCACACCCCGAGCGTCAGCGTCTCTGGATCAGATGAGAAACGTGCAAAGCAGCGCCAGCCGCGGCGGTGAGTTCGCCGATGGTGCTGCAGCTTGGAACCGGAACTGCTCAGATCCGCCTTCACAACTTGATAAAGGCAGCGCGGAGGCAAAACAGATTGCATTCTGTTGTTGACCGGAATCAGCTTTCGCGAGCGGCTGCGACGGCGGAGCTGTGTTCTTTGGCGATGTCGCGCAACAGGTTTTGTTAGCGCAGGAACCTGGCTGACAAGCTTTTTGACTTGGCGCGTTGGTGAAGATGCATGATCTCGCGGCAAGACCCACCGGAGCCGTAAAAAGCGCGGTAACCATCGCCATCGAAATTATGATCCTGCTCAACATTGATTTGCGTATAGCACAGGTTAGACCGCGCGTCGAGAAGAGCGTTCATGGAAGCGGATGCTCACGGAAAAAGCGGATTTTACAAAAGAAGTCCAGCGATGGCTCTGCCACGTCGTCAAGAATTCCTAACGCCTTTCTCTCCGGTGGTGTCAGGAGAGCGGTTGGAGCCGGGTTGCTTTGACCTCGGCGAGTTTCGCTCGGAGCCGATCGTATTGCGCTTGCTGCTCCGGGGTCCGCGGATAATCCGGGAAGGCGATGTTCGTTGTCTCGAGGGGATCGCTAGCCAAATCGTACATTTCCCACTGGCTCGGCACGATACCGTCGGCGTCGTAATACTCGGCCAGTTTGTACCTCTCCTCGCGAATGCTGGCGATGTGGTTTGGGGCTGGCGGAAAGGGCGGAAGGCCCGGGTAAGGGCCGCTCTTTTGGCCCGACTGGTAGTCATCGTACGTAAAGACAACGTAGTCCTGAACCGGCGAGGCCGAGGGGTCGAGGACCAATTCCGAGTAGTCGACCCCCTGCCAATCCGCGCGGGCCGCCTCCGGCACATCGAAGAGGCTCGCGATCGTAGGGAGGAAATCGACGTGCGAGACCAAGGCAGTTGAACTGCGCGGAGCGGGATACAACGTCGGGTTAGAGTAGACGAGCGGCACGCGAATGGATTCCTCGTAGAAGTTGAAGTTCTTCTGCCGCTGCCCGTGATGAGTGAGGCCCATCTCGCCATGGTCAGCGGTTCGGATGATGAGCGTGTTGTCGATCAGATTCTGTTGCTCAAGCAAGTCGAGAACCTGGACCAGGTAATTGTCCGAAGCCTTCATCAGGTTGCCGTAGAAGTTGAGGTAATTGCGTTTCTTCTCCGGAGTATCAAGCACGCCCAAGCCCTGCGAAATAACCCAGAATTGCTCCTGGACGGTTGGTTTGGTGGAGAGGTCTTCGCCGTTCGTGGCCGGGATGTGGATGGTCCCTGCCAGGTCAGAGTCGTTGTAACCGGCGTCGATATAAGTATTGGGATAAAAAAGGACGTCGTGCGGATTCACCAGCGAGATAATCATGAAGAACGGCTGCTGGGCGGCTGCCTCTGAGGTGAGATAAGCGAGCGCGCCCTCCTTGCCGGCGTGCCACTGGCCGTCATCATTCATGAACCGGCCGTCGTTGTCGGCGTAGCCGCCGCCCGCCTGGTCGATGTCTTGGTTGGCGCCGGCGTCTTGAGGGTCCCAGCGCTGAAATCCGTACTGAGCTACATCCCTGGGGACCCAGTGCTTGCCGTTAGGTTTGCTGCAATGCCACTTGCCTTTATAGACCACGTTGTAACCGGCAGCGGACATCACGCTGGCGATGTTCTTGAGGTCGAGAGGAAGCACAACCTGGGGGTACTGGTTGGCGGGCATGTCTTCTTCTAATGTGTACTTGACGCCATGCTGGGCCGGGAAATAGCCGGTCATCCAGGTCGAGCGTGCCGGAGAACACATGCAGGCGTCGGTAAACGCGCGCTCGAAAGTTAGACCTGTTTGCTTGAGACGGGTCAGGCCCGGCAGATTATCTCGCTCCCAATTGACCGGGAAGTGCTGGATCGCGCGTTCCTGGTCTGTGATGAAGAGGACAACGTTCTTTCCGAGAACATCACGCGAAGGCCGCCTTCGCGCTACGGCAAGCGCCCGCGTCCCGAGTCCCACGATCGGAACGGACATCGCCAGGGTTTTGAGCACAGCTCTTCGCGTAATTCGTTTCTTTCGGTGCATAGGGAACGGCTCCTGATATTAACGGTTCGACTGATAGTAATTTTCTCTCTCATCGTGCCAGAACCGGCCGGACCTGTCAAAAATCCTGAAAAATCAAAAATATGGTCGACATTACACTAGTTTGTTCCGCAATAAGGAGAGGACTATGAAAACTGAAACTTTGGAATCTGTAGCACGAAAACTTGTCGCGCCGGGTAAAGGAATTTTGGCAGCCGATGAAAGTTCGGGAACGATCGAGAAGCGATTGAAAAGCATCAATGTTCCTTCAACGGAGGAGAATCGCCGGGCGTACCGGGAAATTCTATTTACCACGGCCGGGGCGGGCGAATTTATCAGTGGCGTAATTCTCTTTGACGAAACGATTCGACAAAAGACTCGCGACGGTCGCACTTTCGTCGAAGCGCTGGAGCAGCAGGAGATCATTCCTGGAATCAAGGTGGACAAGGGCGCCAGGGCGATGGCGAATTTTCCCGGCGAGAAGATAGCCGAAGGCCTCGACGGATTGCGCGACCGGTTGTCGGAATACCGGCAGTTGGGAGCGCGCTTTGCCAAATGGCGCGCAGTGATTGCAATTGGCGAAGGAATTCCAACCCACACCTGTATCGCGAGTAACGCCGAGGCGCTGGCGCGCTACGCGGCGCTTTGCCAAGAAGGCGACTTGGTGCCGATCGTCGAGCCGGAAGTGCTCATGGACGGCACGCACACGATCGAACGGCATTTCGCCGTCACCGAGTTAACGCTCCGAGTCGTTTTCAATGCTTTGGCCGACCACCGCGTTGCGCTGGGAGGGATGCTATTGAAACCGAACATGGTGCTTTCTGGGAAAGACTGCCCGCAACAAGCTTCGGTGCAGGAAGTGGCCGAAGCCACCGTTCGTTGCATGAAGCGCGTGGTTCCAGCCGCTGTCCCCGGTCTTGTCTTTCTCTCCGGTGGGCAGACCGATCAGCAAGCCACCGAACATCTCAACGCGATGAATCAGCTTCCTGATCTGCCCTGGCAATTGAGCTTTTCCTTCGGGCGGGCTTTGCAAGCTCCGGTGCTCAAAGCCTGGAAAGGTGATGCGACGAATGTAGCTGCTGCGCAACAAGCGTTCCATCACCGCGCGTCGTGCAACAGCAAAGCGCGCTTCGGCAAATACACCGAGGAAATGGAAAGCAAGAAAGCGGCATGACACTGCAAGCCGTCTCATAATGTGCAGCGCTTGTAGTCACGGCGCTGTGTCGCCGTGTTAGTGAATCAAGCGTTGAAGGCCTCGATACAGCGAAGCGGCTACAACGGCGCTGTGCGCACATCGCTTGGAGTAGCCCCTCTGGCCAACTCGTTTAGACTTCTGCAATGATCTACACCTGTCCCATGCATCCGGAGATTGAGCGGGATCGTCCCGGTCAATGTCCGAAATGTGGAATGACCCTGGAGCCAAAGACGCTTGGGGCAGGGGACGAAGAAGAACAAAAGGAAATTCGCTCGTTGTCACGAAAATTCTGGAGCGCGCTCATCCTTACAATTCCGGTGCTGTTAATCGCAATGGGTCACGCGATTCCAGGGCTGGAGGTGGAAGCAATGATCCCGAAACAAATCTCGAAATGGATCGAGTTTGCCCTTGCAACGCCAGTAGTCCTTTGGGCTGGCGGCTTTTTCTTCACGCGCGCCTGGCAGTCGATTGTTAATCGCAGCCTTAATATGTTCACGCTGATTGCTGTCGGCGTCGGCGCAGCCTATTTCTACAGCGCTGTTGCGGTGATCGCGCCCGGGATTTTTCCTCAGTCCTTCCGGAGCAACGGCGAGGTCGGTCTCTACTTTGAAGCGGCAGCCGTCATCACGACGCTCGTTTTGTTCGGGCAGTTGATCGAGGCAAAGGCGCGGAGTCACACCGGACAGGCGATTAAGGCGTTGCTGGGTCTTGCCGCAAAAACCGCTCATCGACTTCGCGATGGCCAGGAGGAGGAGATCTCCGTGGATGAAATTGAAAAGGGCGACATGCTCCGTATTCGACCCGGCGAGAAAGTCCCAATCGACGGTGTGATCGTCGAAGGCAAAAGCAACATCGACGAATCGATGATCACCGGTGAACCGATGCCTGTAGGCAAAGGTCCTGATGACAAAGTGATCGGCGCGACGCTCAATCAGACCGGCTCGTTTTTGATGCGTGCCGAGAAAATCGGTTCGGAAACATTGCTGGCACAGATCGTCCAAATGGTGGCGGACGCGCAGCGCACCCGCGCTCCCATTCAGAAACTCGCCGACACAGTATCCGGCTATTTTGTCCCGGCGGTCATCGCCGTTGCAGTGATTACTTTTGTAATCTGGTCGATCCTCGGTCCCGCTCCGGCGATGGCCTATGCACTGGTGAACGCCGTCTCGGTTCTAATCATTGCGTGCCCGTGTGCGCTTGGGCTCGCCACGCCGATGTCGATCATGGTGGGAGTGGGACGCGCCGCGCAAGCAGGAGTCTTGGTCAAAAATGCGGAAGCCATCGAGGTTGCCGAGAAAGTCACGCATCTGATCACAGATAAAACGGGAACACTGACGGCCGGCAAGCCCGAAGTCGTCAGCCGGATTGGCACGGACGATACGGCTGAACGCGATGTTCTAAAAATCGCAGCATCGTTGGAATCTCATAGCGAGCATCCGCTGGCACGGGCAATTGTAGAAGCTGCGAAAAAAGAAAAAATCGAGCTGCACGATGTGATCGATTTTCAGTCGACGACGGGTGGCGGCGTGTCCGGTAAGCTCGCCGCAGCGAGTCCGTCCGTCCGCGGACTTGGCGGCAAGATCGTCCTTATCGGCAAAGAAAAGTTCCTGATCGAGTCGAACATCACGATCGCCGACGAGCTTAAAAAAGAAGCTCATCGGTTGCAGGAAAACGCGGAAACAACGGTGTGGTTGGCGGTAGATGGAAAGGCAGTTGGCATTCTCGGCATTGCTGATCCAATCAAACCCACCACCAAAAAGGCGATCCGCAAGCTTCATGAGATGGACCTGAAAGTGATCATGTGCACGGGGGACAATCGTCGAACGGCCGAATCCGTTGCCCGCGAATTGGGCATCGACGAATTCAGCGCCGAGGTGATGCCAGATGAAAAAATCGACATCGTCAAGAAATTGAAATCAAAAGGCGCCATCGTCGCGATGGCTGGAGATGGTATCAACGATGCGCCTGCCTTGGCCGCCGCCGATGTCGGAATCGCCATGGGCACGGGAACCGATGTGGCAATCGAGAGCGCCGGCATCACACTCGTGAAAGGCGATCTGATGGGAATTGTCAAAGCGATGCATGCCAGCCGCGCCGTGATGCGAAATATCCGGCAAAATCTCTTTTTCGCATTTATCTACAACGCGCTCGGCGTGCCAATCGCTGCCGGTGCCCTTTATCCTTTCTTCGGAATCCTCCTTAGTCCGATGATTGCCGGCGCCGCGATGAGCTTCAGCTCGGTCTCAGTGATCGCAAACGCGCTGCGGCTACGGTCGATCAGACTGTGAATGATCTAAGGCTACCTATCGAGCTGTAACTATTTGCTTCTGCTCGCGTTAACGCCACGATATTAAACTACAGAAACTCAACCTCCGATTCTATGATTACACGTCTTATTATCGCAGCATTCGTTGTATCGTTTTTTATACCCGCCGTGCCGCTACTCGCTGCCGGCGATCATCCAGGCCCGGCACAGCAACCGCAATTGCAACAGTTTCCGCGACAACATCAAGAGCCCAGCAGAACAGCATGCAGACGAGAGAAGTGAGCAGGGCCGATATCTCTGCCGGAATTAAGAAACACATCGCCAATGACACAAAAAAATCGAACGATCGAAAATTTCACGTCAAGTATTGGGGGCAAAGATCTTGCGCTCGATTTGGTCAAAGTCCATGACGATCGGCTCTCGAGTCTTGGCGGCGGCAAATATTTCGCTTGTGTCGACATGAAAGCTACCAACGGCACAATTTATGACATTGACTTCTTCATGGCTGGACAGCCGGGCAGCATGAGAGTCACAGAAACGTCCGTTCACAAGATCAACGGCAAGCCGCTCTACCATTGGAAAGACGAAAACGGCGTTTGGAAGAGAGTCGGGCCTCGTAAAGGCGCTACGGCCGGGGAGAGTTGAACGTGTAGCCGCATCGCGCGTGCAAGGATGTTTCCGAGGTGGATCGGCCGCTCCGCGGACCATGTTAAAACTAATGCGGCTCTGCCGCCGAATTAGCATCGAGCAGGGACTGCTCGATCCACCTATCGCAGCAATCGGCAAGGTCGCCGCGGCGACCGCTTGCCCTACAGTGATTCGTCCAGCAGTTTCACGGCGTGCCAAAGACCTTTTTCATTACCACGGCGATCGATTACACCAATTCGCCGCCGCATGTCGGGCATGCTTACGAGAAAGTGCTGGCCGACGTGATCGCCCGCTATCACCGGCTCAAGGGTGAGAAAGTTTTCTTTTTGACCGGTGTCGATCAACACGGCCAAAAAGTGCAGCAGTCGGCAGCCAAAGCGGGCGTCGCACCGGCAGAATTCGTCAAAGGAATCACGCAAGAGTTTGTAGATCTGTGGAAGAAACTCGATGTCCGATATGATGAGTGGGCCGAAACCACGAGTGAGCGGCACAAGAAGGTCGTCCAAGGAATTTTGCAGCGCCTTTTCGATGCCGGCCAAATCTACAAAGACAAACAAGCGGGCTATTACTCGGTCCGTCAGGAACAATTCCTGACTGACAAAGAACGCGGGCCTGATCGTCAGTTTGGCTCTGAGTGGGGCGAAATTGAATTTCGCGAGGAAGAAAATTATTACTTCAAGCTAACCCAGCATAAGGAGTGGCTGCTGTCGTACATCGATAGTCGCAAGGATGCGGTCATTCCTGATTTTCGTCAGAAGGAATTGCGCAATGCCGTGGAAAAACTCAGCGGCGACCTCTGCATCTCGCGGCCGAAATCGCGGCTCGATTGGGGAATCGAACTGCCGTTCGACAAAGATTTTGTGACTTACGTCTGGTTCGACGCGCTGACGAACTACATCAGTTTCGCCGACTACGACCCATCTCAATCAACCATCAGCCATCAACCCTCAACTTTCCGGGACAAATGGCCCGCACTGCAGATCATCGGGAAAGACATTCTTGTTCCAGCCCACGGCATCTACTGGCTGATCATGCTGCACGCCATCGGTTTCCCGGATGACCAAATGCCGCAGCTACTTGTCCACGGCTGGTGGAACCTTGGCGGCGCGAAGATGAGCAAGAGCGCCGGCAACATCATCGATCCATTCGTGCTCGTAGATAAATACGGGGCTGAAGCGCTCCGCTATTATTTGATGAGCGATATCGCCACCGGCCAGGACGCGGACTTTTCCGAAGAGCGATTCACTGAACGCTACAATGCCGATCTGGCAAACTCGTTGGGCAATCTGCTCAATCGCACCCTGAACATGGCGCACCGATATCGCGATGGCGTCGTCACCAACACTGGAGGCGAGTCGCCATTGGCTGCGCAAGCCGCTGATTTGTTGCGTGATTACGAAAGCGCCTTCGAGCAATTTGAGGTACACGCTGCGATCAGCCGCTTAATGGAATTCGCCACGACCTGCAACACTTACATCGAGATGAACGCACCATGGAAACTGGCAAAAGACCCGAGCCGTTCCGAAGCGCTGGATCATGTGCTCTTCGTGCTCGCCGAGTCGCTGCGAATTATCGGCGTTTTGATTTCACCCGTTTTGCCGACTGCCTCGTCGGAGATTTTTTACCAGCTGAATATTCGCGAAGAACGTCAATTATCCGACCGAACTTGGGGCGGTTTGCCTGATGAGCATCGCCTGGGCAAACCAGTGCCGGTGTTTCCGCGGATCGACATTTCTGGGTAGCGGTCGCCGCGGCCACTTGGTTTCGGCGTCGCGCTGAAACAACCTTTCTTTGTAACCGCGGTTTGAGATTCGGCACCGTGTTTTGGAAAAGTCCGCGATCGCGAGGACGGGCTCGCCAGCATGCGAAAATGCGTCCCCCGGAGGTTCACTGCGCCCGTCTGCGGCGACGATTGTGCAAAGGATGGGACTTGCACAGCAACGAATAGCGGAGAGTTTACATAGAATTATGGCAAAGACTACGTATCCGACAGTGTCCGTTAGCAAAGCGCAAAGCGGGTTGCCGAAGTTGTGCCGAGACAAGAAGGCTATCCTGATTACCACTCACGAAAAGCCGGTCAGCGTGCTGCTGCCGATCGAGGACTATGAGGCTCTGATTGAAACAATGGATTTATTGGCCAATCCAACAGCCATGCAGACGCTGCGAGCGGCAAAGGCGGGCAAGCTCAAATATCGTCGCCTGAATTTGAATGATGAAGATTTTGGCCTCTGATCAAGTGGCCAAATGGTTACGCAATTTGCCGCCTGAACCGAAGCAGCGAGCGCGCGCGGCGCTTAAAGGATTGGAGCGCTGGCAGGGAGACATCAAACCGCTTCGGGGTGAATTAGAAGGTTTCTATCGATTGCGCGTGGGAGGCTACCGCATCGTCTGTCGCAAGATTAGCGGAGCGCTCGTGCAATTAGAGTACGCTGATACACGCGATGTAGTCTATGAAGCCTTTCGGCAATTGCGTTTGCTTACTGAGATGGACGAATAGCATGTAGCCGAGGAATCCCTTCGTTTTCGCAGACACGGAGTGGGGGAGATTGCCCGACGGACATGTGGTCGGCAAACCGGTGCCGTTATTTCCGCGGATTGAATCCTGATTTCGGGGGAGCATCCCGCGATTGCGGGAGCCTGTAGGTCTCGGCAGCTTGCCGAGACCGGGAAGCCATGCGTGACCTCCGAATGAGGCGAAACAAAATACGAAACTCTGGGCGGGAGCGGTTGTTGCCGCTAAGAGTGCCCCGAATCCGGCCGTGTGACGTCCGCCGCTCATGCGGCGGACGCCTTGCTTCCTGAGGAAATGATTACGGCAACGGAGTTGCGGCCAGCGCCGCATCGGCCTGCACCAGACCGTGTCCTGCCTGGCTTACATCCCAGCAGGCAACGATGTCGATGATCGAAACGTTGATAAAATCTACCCAGCTCCAGCTCGGCCAGTGCCCGGGACCGACTACGGGGATGCTTATGTTCCGGCAATCGGGCGGCAGCGGGAGGGCTGTCTCTTCGAGGATTTCTTCAATCTGAGCGGCTGTCAGTCCCGGGTTCTTCTGGAGCATCAGCGCGGCTATTCCCGCCACGTGCGGGGATGCAGAGCTGGTTCCAGAGAACCAGGTGTAGTCCACCTGTCCGATTCCGCCGCCGCCTAATGGCCCCGCAGCGGGAACGAGGAAGCCGGGCGCGAGAACATCAAGGTCTTGTCCGGGAAGTTCCCAAGCCGAGAATGGGGCGATGAAATGCTGCGCCGGATCGCTTTCCGGGACATCGTTCAGCATCCACTGGATGAAGGTAGGATCCTCGGGCGGAAGCTGTCCAACCCAGCCGGTTGCCCCCGCAGAAATTACGGGCGCGTACCGACCAGGAAAGCGCATACCGGCGCCCGCCTCATTGCCAGCGGCGGCCACGACAACAACACCATTGGCAATCGCATAATCAATAGCTGCGCGAAGCAAAATATCGTCGCTAGACCCGCCACCGCTGTGGTTGATCACCAGTGGAGCATCCCCAAGCGTGCCGTTGACCTTGAGATCCGTCGCATAAATGAAGGCACGAGTCAGCTCCGAGTACCAATAAAAATTGTGCTCGCCCATTACCTTCACCGGGATGACGGTCGCTCCCGGCGCCACTCCGTCGAAGGTCGAAGGGAGCGGCGGATCCGAGAGATTGTAGCTAAATCCGAGGATGACGCTCGTCACCGCGATCCCGTGACCGAGGGTGTCCCGTTCCCATGTCTCCGGCTGGCTGGCCACTCTTACTCCACCTCCGCCTTCAAAACTCAGCGCATACTCCACGGCAATGCGCTCTTCAGGGAAGTAAGCACGCCAGTTGAACGGCAGGCCGCTATCGATCACCGCAATGTAGACGCCCTCCCCGTCGTAATCAACAACTCGTCCCGTGCCGAAGTCGGTCACGTTGACAGTGTCCAGACTCCAGTAGTTTGTGCCGCGCGTAAGGTCAAAGTTCGCATCCGGGTTTGCTCCCTCCACATAGGGTAGCGCCTGAATCGTGGAAAGCTCGGAACTCCGGGCGCGCAATGTGACTCCATTGATCTGAGAAATGACGTCCAGCACCTGCCCGTGCCTGCCAAGATCCTGAAGGATACTGTCCGTTGCCGGCTGATTGAGCAGGACGTTAATCCCGATCATCTGGCCCCCTGCTTGAGCCTGAGCTGCGCCAAGAGTCAGTAACATTGCCAATAGCAGAATGAGTTTGGTTAGTTGGGTTCGATTTGTCATATTACTTGTTTCCTTTCATTGTTTTGGCCTTCTTTGACCTCTCGTCTTGAGAACTCATTTCCGGCCGTTCGTTTGTTTTCATCACTCCCTACAAAGGAAAAAAATCGAGAGCGTTTCAGGAAAAGTGGCTTCGCCGCGTTAAATCGAATCACGCCCGGCGTTTCAGCTCGGCGAAGAGGTTCGGAAGATTCACTTCTTGTTACTTGTTAGGTCCGATCTGTTCCGGACCTGAGAGCAGCTGCTGGAAATCCGGACGGTTACGGATGGGATCCCAGACCGGATCAATCTTTAAACGAGCTATGGAAACTGTCTGGCCCGCCGGGATGGAGAGCAAACGCCGAAGCCTTTTAATGGCTTCCTCAGGCGCGCCCGCACGCGCCTCGGTTTGCGCGAGCCCGTTCTCGGCATCTGGACCAGAAAAAGCATCTTTTTCGATGGAGATTGTATGCGCTTGCGCAGAAAGGTGCAGCGCATCGGCATTGCGCCCAAGGGCGAGGTAAACCCAAGACAGCTCCCCCATCGCAGTAGTGTCATCGGGCCGCTCTCTAACTCTGGCCTCGAGTAAGGTCAGCGCTCCTTCTCCCGCGGATTTGGCCGCCTCAGTCTGTCCTGCCAGCACACGAAGGATGACGGGCCCGGCAAGGTGGTTGAGATGCCCAGTATCGTAGTTAAAATCCTCCTTCTCGAAAGCTTGAAAAGCATCGGTGAAACGTCTTTCGATGACGTCGAGATAAGCCCAGTTGCCAATGAGACCTGTGACACCGCCGCCTGTACTAATGCCGCGAGTGAGTGACTTAATGGCCTCTGGAAAACCATCGAGAGCTCGCCGGGCCGACTCGACATCGCCCGTCGCGTTGAGGTGAGAGCTGACAAGAGCTACCGCTGCCAGGGCGCTGTGCGGATCGATGGCGAGAGCTCGCAATTCGGCTCGTTCCGCATCCTTCCACAGGCGTAATGCTTGATAAGTCTGTCCGATATTCGTCGGAATTGAAGCGTCGCGGGGATCAAGTTCCTGCGCGCGTTGAAAATCGGCCAGTGAGCGCTCCCATTCACCGCGGCGGCGATAAACCGCCGCGCAGTAGAATCGCGCCAAAACATTGTTAGGCTGCAACTCCAGTGTGCGGTTGAACTCCGCCAGCGCCATCTCGTATTGGCGATGAACCAAATAGAAGAATAGACCCAGTACAAAGTGCGCTTCCGGCGAATTCGGAGCCAGCGCCAGAGCGCGGTCGAGGACCGACCTCACCTTCTCTAACTCCGCTGGCGCCAAAGGCGAGACGTACCAGTGCCGCGATAGTCGACTGCGTGCGAGCTCCGCAGCAGCCTCGGCAAAGTTTGGATCGCGCGCCAGGGCCTGTCGGTAAAACCCGTCAGCCCGATCGTAGGCGTCCCAGGCCAGACTGCTTTCTGCTTGGTGAAACTCATACTCGCCTCTCAAAAAAAGGTCGTAAGCTTCTGTGTCAGGCGTTCGCACCGCAGCCAGACCATGGGATTCGCTTGACGAAAGCTTCGCTTGCAATGACTCCGCGATTTGCTCTGAAACCTCGCTCTCAACCCCTAAGACATCTTTAAAGTCACGGTCATAACTTTTCGCCCAAAGATGCGTATCACTGCGTGCATCGATTAACTGCACGTTCACGCGAACTTTGTCGCCAGCCTTTTGCACCGTGCCCTCGAGGATGGTGGAAACGCCGAGCTCTTTCGCGACCGTCTTTAAATTGCGCGGCCTGCTCTGGTACTTCGCTGTCGAGGTGCGCGAAATAACCTTGAGATCACGCACGGTCGCTAATCTCGTCAGAATCTCATTCTGGATGCCGTCGGCGAAATAGGCGTTGTCTGGATCGGCGCTGAGGTTTTCAAACGCAAGCACTGCGATTCCCTTTGTAACCGGATGCCGAATCAGTTCGCTTTTCCAAACATTCCAGCTCATGGCCGCTGCCAAGGCAACCAACGAGGTAATCAACGCCGCAATAGCTGGTTTCCTCCGCACCCACTTTCTTCCACGAATGAAGACCCCGGTTCGCTGTGCCTGAATCGGTTCATGCTTTAGCCAATGTTCCAAGTCTTCGGCCAGCGCGAGAGCAGACCCGTAGCGGCGCTTTGGATCTTTCTCCACGCACTTGAGGCAAATCGTGGAAAGATCGCGATCTATCTTACGGTTCAACGCGCGCGGTTTCC
>WNFY01002358.1_pt1 | contig 17968 bp, 21 predicted proteins | sample 5400091 | NCBI WGS metagenome assembly WNFY01 (sample SAMN13153364, study PRJNA577476) | soil metagenome | isolation source: 60 cm soil or saprolite under grassland replicate 1 | place: USA:California | collected 2016-06-15
GTGTTGCTAACGACAATGGCGGTGTGATCGATTCCGAGGAAGAGGTTGTTGTTCGCGTGATGCCATTTCGCGTCACCTTTCCCTTCGGGGAACTGCAAGATTTCAAGCGCATGTTTATCTGGATCCTTGAAATAAAAGGCTTTGATTCCGGCCGCGTTCTTGTTCCATTCGGGCAGAAGCTGGGGACCGGTCGAAGCATGTTCGACCTTATTTTGCCTGAGCCAGGCATAAGCCTTTTCCATATCGCTGGTGATGATCGCGATGTGTTGAAACCAGTGGTCGTTGCTGCGCGAGTCGACCGGAACCGGCCGGCCTTTCGGTGCGAGATACTCAGTCAACTCGATGAACTCGTTACCGAGTCTCATACGCACAACCCTAATGCGCAGACCGAAGACTCCCTGCAATCTCTCATAATCTTCTCCGGTCACCTCAACGTCTGACACTTTCTCAAACGACAGAATCTGTGAATAAAAGGCGACTGAAGCGTCCATGTCGGAAACGGTCATGCCAACCGCTGCGACCTGCTCAACCTTTGGTGACGCTGAGACGCTATCGGAGGCTGAGAGGAAGGGGACGCGCGAGCTGTTTGCTGTCAGCGTTGCAGCACGCGCGTCCGTTGGCAGGTATTGTGCAGCGGGAAATCCAAGTACGATCAGCGCAAGTAAAAACGAAATAGCGACACGGAGAAGGGGCGACCCGGGGACACGGGGAAAGGGAGACACAGGGACGCCTCGATGCGGAAAAGTTTCGAAATTCAGACCGATCGCATAGAGGTTGATGAAAGAGATGCGCGAGCAAATCTCCGTATCCCTGCGTCGCCCTGTCCCCGAGTCGTTGTTCATTTCATGCGCTCCAGAAGGTGGTCGCCAACGCGCAAGGCGTTTGCCATGATTGTTAGTGCTGGATTCACAGCGCCACTCGACGGAAAGAAGCTCGCATCCACAACGTACAGATTGTCTACGTCATAGGCCTTGCAGTTCACATCGAGCGCGGAAGTCTTAGGATCTTGACCGAAGCGAATCGTGCCGTTTTGGTGGGCCACCGCCGCCAGTGGGAGCCGCTGTCCCAGATACAGGTTTCGCGCAAACAAACCCTGATGACACTCATGCCCGTGCACGTCGCAATTCGTCTGTTTCATGGCCTTCTGCAAATTCGCTTTCAAGCGGTCGTGACCTTCGACGTTATTCAATTCGTAACTAACCATGATCTTACCCTCGCGATTCACGGTCACGCGGTTATTCGGGTCGGGCAGGTCTTCCGACGTTAGCCAGAAATCCAGCGAGTGCTTGGCCATCAAATCGAGAGTCCAGCCAGGCGCGATTGCCGGAGCCCCGGCTTTGAGGGTATCGGCGTCGAGTTTGCCTACGAACGAGATGTGCCCCATCGGGTAGTCCCAATCTTTCGAACCGAAATAAAAATCATTGATTGCCAGGGTCTTCTGAAAGACAGTCTCGTTGGGGCACTTTGAGAGCGCCATCAAAACCGAATTGATGTGACCCATGTAGTGGCGACCCACAACATCAGAACTGTTGGCGAGACCGCGCGGATGTTTGTCATTCGCTGAACGCAGCAGTAAGGCTGCGGAATTAACTGCTCCACATGAGACGACAACGATATCGCCCGAATACTCTTCGACTGCACCGTTGCGCTCTACGACGACGTTGCTGACTTCACGTGCGTTCCCATTAGTCTCCAGCCGCATCACGTGAGCGTTTGTCAGCAGCGAAACGTTTTCATACTCCAGCGCGGGATCAACACAGATTGTCTGGGCGTCGGCCTTCGCATTGATCAGGCAGGGATGGCCGTCACAAGTGTTGCAACGAATGCAGGCGCTAGTGCGCGGATTGTCCTCGTCGAGCTTGATGCCCAGGGGCACATGGAATGGTTTCAGTCCGGCTCGCTCCAGATCGTCCGAAAGATGCTGAATGCGTTGTTCGTGACTAACTGCGGGATAGAGATAGGGTGCGCTCGATCGCGGTTCGGTAGGATCTTCGCCGCGCGCACCATGAACCTGATAAAGGTGTTCGGCCTGAGTGTAGTACGGTTCCATTTCGTCATAAGTGATTGGCCACGCTGGCGAGACGCCTCCGTGATGCCGAAGCTCACCGAAGTCTTCCTCGCGAAGGCGAAAGAGTGCCGCCCCGTAGAATTTCGTATTTCCGCCTACAAAGTAATTTGTGTGCGGATGAAGCGCACCGCCGCCGGCGTCGAGCCAGGTTTCCTTCGTGTTGTAGCGAGCGTCAAGATTGACAGCCTTCGTGCTCCAGTTATCTTTTTCGCGCGGGACATAGTCTCCCCGTTCAAGCAGAAGAATCTTTTTTCCGGACGGCGCAAGCTTGTAAGCGAGTGTTCCGCCACCGGCTCCGGTTCCAATGATGATGACGTCATAGTGATTACTGTTTGTCATTTTCCGCTCCGAATGAATCTTGAGTCGCTGCCAAAGCAATCAACCAATCTCACCGCCTGGAATTGCTGGTTTGTAGACAAACCTCCGGCTTAGGGTTCGTCACCCTCTTCCTCAGACGCGTTGTAGTCTTTATGTCTAGCGGGAAGCTTCGGACTTCTAAGAGTCTGGTAACTACTCGCTCCAGCCAATTAGTCGCAGTACTTCGGGAAACCTTACAAAGATCCGGAACCGCGCTTGCGCAGATCTGAGAGTCCGCTCAGGTCCGGCTATTCCCAAGGTCCCGATCCGTTTTGCCATCCCTGTCGAAGTCGGTTCAACTTTGGGTGGCTCACCGTGGATCCATTCTGCTTCGAGCGAACTCCTCAGCCTCATACGCGCGTGGTGTAGCAGTAACCAAAGATTACTGCGTGAGATATCGAGTACGTCACAAACCTCTTCTGAGCTCAAGCCGTCGATCTCTCTCAGTGTGAACGCCAGCGCCATCGCACGTGGAAGTTCAGAGAGACACCGGTCCAACGTCTCCCAGAATTCATTTCTCTTCAGCGCGGACGTGACGTCGATCTGCCAGTCAGTTGGCGCCATGTCTTCGCGCCAATGACCAGCCCACTCTCCCGACCTTTCAAAAGGATCGTAGGCGTCCTTCCTCACTTCTTCGGTGAGTTCCTCACGTGTCCGGGCGATCAGGCGACAATGATCGATAATCTTGCGCCTAAGTACTTCTATCAACCAGGTTCGTTCTGAGCCGTTGCCCTGATGTGTATCCATCGCTTGTAAAGCTGCCAGCAATGTCTCACGCACGGCGTCCTCAGCGGCAGTCGTGTCGCGCAACCGGAACATTGCATAGCGGTAAAGACAGTCGCCGTGTGCCTCCAACCACGCAGTCGGCTTGGCCGTTACTTCGTTGTCCAGAGTAGCTGTCATCGAAAACTCCACCGTCTGTTGTCGATATACGGAGTTGATCAGTTCTGAAAAGGCCTTCTTGATAGTTAGACGGTGAGAAGTTCAGAAGGATGCAGAATCTGCAAGCATTCGAGACAACCAGGCTTCGAAACTTTTTGGCGCTAGTCCGAAACTCTCCTTTGGCGGGGCCCCTGCCGTGGAGTATGATCCGGGACCACCTAGACCTCCGATCGGGAGAAGCATCGTGACCTTCCTGCGCTTCGAAGACAATGGCCCAAGAGATTCCCCGGTGCTCGCTTTCTTCAAGAGCAATTTCGGATTCGTGCCCAATGTTTTCCGAGACCAAATGCTCCGTTCCGATATTGTTCAGGCTGAAGGAAACCTGATTAATGCGGTTTTGTTGAAGCAAGGCGGGCTGACCCGTTTTCAGAAGGAGTGCATATTGTTGGTGGTTTCTGCGGCGAATCTGAATACTTACTCGGTTGCGTTGTACGGCCAAACCCTTGAAATTCTGGGCATTTCGCCTGAACAATCTGATCGAATTGCGGTTGACTATCAAAGTTCAAGTCTTTCTGAGTCGGACAAGTCGCTCGTTAGGGCCGTAAAGAAACTGGTAGAGACTCCCTCTTCATTTTGCGAGGACGATATCAAGTCGTTGCGCAGTCAAGGGTTTACCGAGGAGCAAATTCTCGAGTCAATCCTAATAACCGGCCTGGCAAATTTTCTTAACACGGTGCAGATAGGTCTTGGCGCTGTACCCGATTTTCCTCCGCGCATAGTGTTTCCTCTAAAAAAAGAAGTGAATCTTTCTTCGGAGTCGGTGCGTCAAACAATTGAGCAGCCTTTGGATGAGGATTTTCCGTGTGAAGATCCGGATACAGAAATTGTGGAGCGAGTACAAGCTGGAGAGACGGATGCTTTTGAGGAGTTAGTCCGAAAGCACGGACGCAGGATTTATCGAAGCCTGGTTGGAATTCTCGGCAGTGCTGATGAAGCCGAAGATGCTATGCAGGACGTGTTTATGAAGGCCTTCCAGCACATCGGAGACTTCGAGCGGCGCTCAAGATTCTCGACCTGGCTGGTGCGCATCGCGATCAATACTGCGATCCAGCGTGTGCGCGGACGCAAAGAGATCGGCAGTCTTGAAGATGAGGATGGCGAGTTCAAGCCGCGCAATATCCACGCCTGGCAGGATGATCCAGAGCAATGCTGCTCGAAGGAGGAAATGCGCAGGTTGATTGAGAAAGAGATCATTAAGCTGCCGATGAAATACCGGCTCGTGCTTATGTTGCGGGATGTCGAAGAACTTTCTACCGTGGAGGCCGCTAATGCACTCGGACTGGGAGTGCCAGCTTTGAAAGCGCGCCTGGTCCGGGGACGTTTGATGCTGCGTGAAGCTCTGGTTCCATACTTCTCGAAGGAGAGCACGGGAGTAACTGCATGATAAGGTGCGATGAGTTCATCACTGAATTGGGCAACCTGCTCGACGACGAAGTAGCCGCAGAGATTCGACAGCAACTCGAATCACATTTGGCCCATTGCCGTACTTGTCAGGTGCTTTATGACTCAACGCACAAGACACTACGTATCGTGACCGAAAGCGGCTCATTTGACTATCCCCACCCGATAGCTGAGCCCATGGTTGAGAAAATCATGTCTCGAATTCGCGGCTCATGTGATACAGATCAGTCATTCCCGCCCGAATAGATTTTCACAAGTGCTCGTTAATCCGTTTTCAGTTGGAGCGGAAGATCTCACGCTAAGGAACAGCGACTCACGCTAGGCATTAGCCGCCACACTCTTGCTCAAATCGAGCTGGAGAGTCTTGAAGTCCGGCACCGTCCCCAAGCCAAAGCCAATGAAGTTGGCCCACTTTGCCAGTCCCACGCACGACACTGCTTCCAGTATTGCCTGGTCCGTAAACTCGTAAGTTCGCAATGTATCTATGTCTGCCTGACTGATCTTCAAAGGATGGTTGTTTAGCTTAACGGCAAAGTTCAGCAGGGCCTTGTCGACTATCGGCAAATTACTGGCGCTGTGGTCCAACGCGATCTGTTCCGGTTCAGGTCCTTCGAGACGAAGCATACGAATGATCTCGCAATGCGCTGTTACGCAATAGGTGCTCAGATTCGCCGCCGAACAAACCAGGAAGATGTACTCTTTTTGCCGCCGCGTCAGCGCGCCCTCCTTGATCAGGAGCGCATCAACTAGTTGCACCTCGGCGTCGATGAGGTCAGGCCGCATTGTTTGAGCGAGAAAAAAGTTGGGGATAAAACCGTAGTCCTGTTTGATGAGCTGGAGCGTTGGAAAGTCCTTTTCGTCAAATGGGGGATTGCTAAGGAAACTCATAGTCACTCCTTGATAATAAGTGCGGAGCGGATTCTTACAAGCTGGTAAAGCTAAATGATGCTACGACCAGCTGAATGGACCGTCAAGGCTAAGTGACTTTTTGGCGGGTTGCGATTGACGAATTTATGAGGGTATTTCGAAGTCTGAGCTGAAACTATGCAGACAGTGCAAGCTTGCTGTCGGTTGCTATCCGTCTCTGTTTCATCACCAGTTCAAAGCTCTCACGCATCGCGGGCAGGTTCGCCGCGAGCACAGCAAATTCGCGTTTGTGAATGCTCAAAACGTCGAGTGGCTCCAGACAACGGACGGTTGCGTTTCGAGTGGTTTGATTGAGCAAGGCCATTTCGCCGAAGTATTCACCTGGACCAAGACGCGGGAGCAAAGACTCATCGCCGTTTTCTCGACGCGCTACCTCCGCCTGGCCTCTGGCGATGATGTATATGCGATCACCGAGATCGCCCTGATGAAATACTTCCTCACCGGGTTCGAAGTGTTCATGCGAAACGCCGGTTGCGTTCGTAAGTTTGAGTTGTACTAGATCCGGCGGTAGAAATAGTCCAAACGTCCATGATGCTGCCACTTTCAGACGACGGCCCCAGCCCGGCAGTTTCATCAGATAGATCGTGCGCCACATGAACCAGGCGAGAAAGCCTGAGATGTTAAAGCCAAACACTTGCGCCACCGCCGATCGATGACCAAGGGCGGCGAGCTTGCCGAGCTCCTTAAACTGAAAGGGTTTTTGTTCGCCGCCGCGAATTGCCGCCACGATGTTGTGAGCTGCAGTCTTTCCTTGTCTCGTCGCAAACTGTGCTGTGGGCGGGCAGAAGCCGCCATTCGGCGTTGGAATAAGAGCACAATCACCGAGTGCCCAAATGTTATTTGTTCCCTCAACCAGCAGTGAGGAATCGGCCTTGAGCCGTCCGCGCTCTTTCGGAAGATCGAGCGCATCAATGAAAGGGTTTGGCGAAGACGGCACGGTCGAGATCAAAGTCCGCGTCGGAATGTGTGTTCCGTCTGCGAGAATTGCCTCTTCGCCGCTTGCCACCTTTAGCAATGTTTTGAGCCGGATGTCGACACCGCGCTTCTCTAGAATTCTCTGCGCATAGATCGCCAGCCAGTCGTCATTCTCAGCGCCTGGGAATCTTTAATCGTAAGGTTTGCCTCCATTTCGGAGACTAATATGCAAAACTAAGAGAGGAAAGGAGTCGGTTGTGCAATTGCAAATTCGGCACCGGTCGATATACGCGCCATTGGCGATCCTCGTCGGTCTATGTTTGACCGTTAACAGTCTTCTCGCGCAACGGGTCTCGCCGGGCGTCTCCAATCCGGGCATCGACCTCAACGCAATTGATACATCGGTGAAGCCCTGTCAGGACTTCTACCAGTTCGCCAATGGGAACTGGATCTCCCAGACGTCAATTCCGGCCGATCGCGCGTTCCGCGGGGTGATCACTGACGTGGGCGAGAGAAACTCTGCAGTCCTTCATCAGATATTGGACACAGCCGCCAACAACACGAATGCTCCCAAAGGAAGCACGGAGCGCAAAGTCGGCGACTTCTACCGGAGCGGTATGGCTGAGGCCAGAATCGAGTCTGAAGGGGCCAAACCGCTTGCTGAAGAGTTTGCCAGGATTGCAGCTATTCAGAGTCGCCAAGGTTTGCAAGACGAGATCGCCCACCTTCAAAAACAGAAAATCTTCCCGGCGTTTAGCTTCTTCATTGGTGCGGACGCGAAAAACAGCAAGCAGATCATAGCTCAACTCTATCAGGGCGGACTCGCCTTACCTGATCGCGATTTCTACATCAATGAAGACGAGCGAACAAAATCAATTCGCCAGGATTACGTCACTCATGTCGCCAGAATGTTTGAGCTGTTGGGTGACACTCCCGCGCAAGCTGCAGCCGAAGCTACTGCGATCATGGAATTCGAAACCCGTCTAGCGCGGGCTTCACTCACACGAGTCGAGCGGCGTGACCCTAACGCCGGCTATCACAAGATGAAGCTGGCCGAGCTTCGGACTTTGACACCCGACTTCTCCTGGGATCGGTACTTTATTGAGATCGGACTAGCGGACCTTGGCGAGGTCAATGTAGGTCAGCTCGAATTCTTCAGAGAAATCGACAAGATTCTGACCATTGAGTCCGTTGATAACTGGAAGAATTACTTGCGCTGGACGCTCATCAACGCGACCGCCGGCAAGTTGAGTTCGGCTTTCGTCAACGAAGACTTTCACTTTAATGGCGTGGTGGTCTTTGGGACGAAAGAGATTGAACCGCGTTGGCAACGCGTTCTGCAGGAGACTGACCAGGCGTTGGGCGACGCGCTGGGCCACCTCTTTGTGGCGCGGGTCTTCACCCCGGAGGCGAAGGCTTCCGCCCAACGCCTGGTTGCTAATCTGAAAGCGGCGTTGCATAAGCGTCTTTCAACCCTTGATTGGATTGGCGAGGACACACGGCAGCAGGCGTTGAAAAAGCTGGATGCGATGGCCGTCAAGATCGGCTATCCCGACAAGTGGCGCGATTACTCAGCACTTGCGGTCAATCAGGGTTCGTACGTACTCAATTACTTGCAAGCAAACGCCTTTGACTTTCAGCGCCAACTTAACAAGATCGGGAAGCCTTTGGACCGCAGCGAATGGAGTAGCTCGCCGATCACAATAGACGCCAGTTACAATGCAAATCTCAATGAGATCGTCTTTCCAGCGGGCATCCTACAGCCGCCCTTTTTTGATCCGAACGCAGATGAAGCCAGCAACTACGGCGCAATCGGTGTTGTTATCGGCCACGAGATGACACACGGCTTCGACGATCAAGGTCGGCAGTTTGACGCGGAGGGAAATCTTAGAAACTGGTGGTCCCTAAACGATGAGAGGAACTTCAACGCCCGAGCGGAGCTGATTGAGAAGCAATTTGACGAGTACATTCCGATTGAAGCCATCCACACAAATGGGAGGTTGACGCGCGGCGAGAACATTGCTGACCTGGGCGGCGTAAAGATCGCTTACCTGGCGTTTCAGAAAACACTTACAAACCAGCCGCAGATTCGCAAGACGACCTTTGCTACGACACCACAACTCTTCTCACCAGAACAGCGATTTTTCATTGCTTACGCACAAATATGGCGCGTAGTCGCGCGTCCTGAGGTAATCCGCATTCTGACCGTGACGGATACCCACGCGTTCCCTCGCTTCCGCGTGATCGGTCCGCTAGCGAATGTCGCTGAATTTTCAAAGGCCTTTGCCTGCCGAGCGGGTGATCAAGCAATCCGTCCTGAAAGCTTGCGCGTAAACATTTGGTAACAGACCTAAGGTCTGAGGTGAGGAGATGCTTAGATCCTTCGGCGGAGTCGTCGAAGCGACAACGGAGGTCGCGCGAGACGTCTAACGTCACTGTTGGTTGGCTACTGGATAAGCAGGTGACGCGAGAATCGTTACATCACGTGCGATCAGGATCAGGGTGCCGGCTACTTGAAGAATGAATCCAAGAGTTCCCGTCAATCCGATTTCGTCTCGCTGGAACGCGTACAGGCCGATGCTTCCAAACAGCAGGAACATGTCAATCAGGAGATAGAGCGGCATGATATGGGGAGTTGATGCGGGTACAATGGACGCGATTCCACGCAGTATTCCCGCGACTATCATTGCGGACGCGCCCAAGCGAATCAGGCTTGTCCTCCACATTCGATCGGCTTCCAAGATCTTTCGACCGCTCAACTGGCTTCCGCGCCACTACTGAAAAATCTTCTCTTCACTGAACTGGATGATTGGATCGACGTTTGTGAATTTCGGGATATCTCCCTGCAGCGCCTCGGCATGTGGGCCGAAGGCAGCGAGAAACGCTTCCACTGATTCAAAGCGCAAATGGCACATAGCAACAAAGGCTGGTTGCGATCCTGGAGTCGTGCCGCCCAGGCCGTGTTCAACGCTCACTCCTTTGAGAGCGGGGCTAAGCATCTGAATGGACATCGGCATGTGTACATTGCAGTAGTAGTCCAAGTCGAACTTGCTGCCTTCATTGTTGGGATACAGGATATTTACTTTGATCATAGTTTTCCTCTGAGTCACCACACCTTGAACACATTGTGCGAGACGTCCGCCGCATGGAACAGACCCGCGAATGCGAAAGAAATCAGCGCCACTCGATTTGTCAGCAGGCCTTCGCGGAACGCTCGCCGGCTAACGACGTAGAAGAGCGGTGGATACAACGTCAACGCAGTTAACAAGCCCGGGCTGTACGCGCCAAAAGCTGCGGTCGCTCCAACATGAAATATGATGTTGAAGCAGACCGCAGGCGTAAAAACGAACGTGAAGAACAAGAAGATCACAATCCGGTTTGGAAAGAACCAGATTATCAAGGGCGTCAAAATAGCAACTACGATTCCGCTGATATGAACGACGAGATAATCGCGCAAGGTGAAGCTTGCAGCAGCATAGTGCCTGGACCAATTAGTGAACTGTGGCAATTCCTCGAGTACGTGAAGCACGTAAGCCAGGGGGAAGAGCCACACGGCCTGTCGAAAACTCAACGAACCAAGAGCGCGAACGATTTGATCGAAATTCATTGCTTCTTCGCTGGTTAACGTTACGGTCGCACGCCGGGAATACTCAGCCGGATGCGATATACGCCCGAGCGCGCGCACAGATACAAAGTCTTTCCGTCGGCGTCGCCCCAGTTAAAGTTATGAGCGTGACGCGGCGTAATGATTGTGCCGAGGTGTTTGCCTTCCGGCGAGATCACCCACAGACCGCCCGGAGCCGATACATAAAGATTGCCCTTCTGGTCGACCTTGATTCCGTCGAGTCCGTCTTCGCCGAGCGCACTGGTAAAATCGAAGAATAGTTTTCCATTCTTCAACGTGCCGTCGGCTTGCACTTCGTAGCGCATGATCGCTTTTTGCTTCTCGCCTATCTTGTTAACAGGATCGTCGCCGGGGCGCGGGTGCTGACCGGTCAATGCGCGTGGCCAGTTGCCGACGTACAGATACTTTTCGTCGGGAGAAAACGCGATGCCGTTAGGGCCAGTGAAATCTTTGCTGACCAGTTGTAACTTACCCTTGTAAATGGAGAACACACCGCTGAAAGGCAACTGCCTGCGCGCATCTTCAAAACCCTTGGGAAAACCGAAAGGCGGGTCAGTAAAGAAGAGCGTTCCATCCGAACGATAAACAAGATCGTTTGGACTATTGAGTCGCTTGCTCTCATAGCTGTCGGCCAGAATGGTTTGAGTTCCGTCCTTCTCGTCGCGCACGACCCGATGATTGCCATGTTGATTGATGGTCAGACGTCCCTGAGGATCAAGGGTCAACCCGTTCGATCCTGGTTGGCCGTATTCGGCGATGTCCGCGCCGGAGTAACCACTCGGCGTGCGGAATACGTCAAGTCTGCCTTCCTCGTTTCCGTTGGGTGTGTATTTGTAAATCGTGTTGGCATTTGGATCACTGAACAGCAGATAGCCGCCATCTTTGTTTACCCAGATCGGACCTTCGGTAAACTTGAAACCCTCGGCGAGTTTGAAGACTTTCGGATTTGGTCCGACAACGTCATCCATGGCCGGATCGTTGCGCACGACCTCCACGTTCACCTCGCTCGGAGTCAGTGTCAGCGGACCGGTCGCGCCCTTGTAGAAATCGAGCTTGGCGTAACGCAAGTAGATGAAGTTAGTGGGCGGATTCGAAAGCGGACCATTGATACCGAATACTGCAAGTTGGATTTGCTGGCCAGGCTTGACGTTCCGGCCCACAATCAAGTGATTCTCGGCATTCCATCCGGCGATGACCGAACCGCCCGATTGGCCCAGCGCGCGCGATAGTTCACCGTCGACCCAGATCTCGGCATAGTCGTCGAGAGAAGTATCAAAGACGACCGTTGATCCGGTCGGATCGAAATCGCCGATGCGCTCAGGAACCGTCAGCTTGATGCGATACCAATTGAAGGCCAACCTGCCGTTCCCGCGTCGCTGATCCAGAGTCGTTGGGCTAATGACTTCCCATTTTGAATCATTAAAGTCAGCGCCGCCGGCGTGTGGCGTGTAGTCATACGTCCTGGTGGGTGCGCCTGAAGGTTGTTTGTCAGCACCAGGACCGCGAAAATCGACCTCAACGATCTTGGTGTCGCTGTAGCGCCATTCGCCCTTCAAGAGATTCACTCCCTCAGTCGACGCCAGATCTATTGACGCTTCAGGCGTCCCGCTGGGAATGTCCGCGGAGGTCTTGGTTGGCCGCCCGGCGTTCGTGGCACTGGTCGATATAAGAGACAAGGCCGCAGATAACGACATGGTAAGTACTATTAGGAAGAAAACCCTCTCTAAGTTGATCAGCTTGTGGGATCTCATTTGCTACCTCCTGCGATAGCCGTGGCTGCGTTCGCTGCCCCGACTTTGGCGATGTCTTCATCCTCTTGCGGCGAGTTGCCGCTGACTCCGATTGCTCCGATCACCTTGCCGTTGATGACGATCGGAATACCGCCTTGCAATGGAGTCGCGCCCGTCAATGCCAGGGCTGCAACCCGACCGTCACGAATCTGATCTTCAAAAACCTTGCTTGGCCGGCGAAAGATTGCTGCGGTGCGCGCCTTAGCAATCCCGACGTCGACGCTCGCCACCTGAGTGTCGTCGAGTCGTTCAAGCACGAGTAGATAACCAGCGTCGTCAACTACTGCGATCACCACGGTTGCGCCGCGTTTCTTTGCCTCCGCTTCGGCGGCCGCGGCGATCTTTTTTGCAGCATCTAGCGTTAGAACTTCCTTGGTAGGCAACTGCGCACGAAGCGTTACAGGTGCCAGCAACAGCAGCAGAATCGTGATTGATTTAGTAATTATCTTCATGACTTCAACTCCTCAACCGATGATTGAGCGCACCTATGTGCTTGTCCTTCACTTCGGTAGTTACCGAACCTTGATTGTGTAGTAGAGAAAAGCGCCGCCAACTTCCTTGAACCAATGCGGTACGCCACTGGGAACGATGATCACGTCTCCCTTGACCAATTGATGTGTATCGCCACCATCAATGCGCGAGCCGCGGAGCTCGTTGGACTCAGTTTCTTTTGCCTCAACGGCAGTACCACCGGTGACGAACGTGGCGGTGCCTTCCATCACATAAATGATGTCGGTGTCGAGCGTGTGAATCTCTGCAAGTCCCGGCTTGTCGCGTCGGCTCGTGTGGACCATGTAGTTCCGGTTGGTTCCATCCAGGAGCACTGAACCCATCGAGAAAGATGCGGCGACTCGATCGTTGCTGAAGAACAGCACCGACCCTTTGCTGGTCTCACCCATACTGTTCGCGCGGCTCATCTTCGTATCGCCGCCAAAGACGCTCGCGCCCGCTACCAACAGCGCCATAGTCATGATTGCGTTCTTCAGAGTCAGTTTCATGATGTGTTCCTTCAGCGTTGCTGGCTGTCTACGCGAACCGTGAACTTTGTTGGTTTGGCGCCGTGATGATGCGTTGCTTGGGCAACCGCTATCTGTCCCAAGATGGCGACTGCGATCAGAATAAGGTTTATTACGAGCCGACGATGTTTCATGAGTTAGTCTCCTTTAAAAAGTTGGTTGAAGTTGCATCGGAAGATGCAGCGCGTGTTGTTGTAATGATTGAGTTTGGCGCAAGCGACCGAGCGATTCGATTTGAGTCGGGTGTAGATCTGCGCCGCTAAAAGCATGCCGAGCGGTGGCGCCGTGAAATAAATCCAAAGCGCGGTCCACGTATGGGCCACGACCGCTGAACCAAAAGTTCGCGCGGGGTTCATGCTCATGCCCGAGATAGGCGATTCGAAGGTGATGTAGGTTGCGACTAACGCGCCGGCAAATAGTCCCGTCCAGCGGCCGAGTCGCTTTGTGTTGGAAACTAACAGGACGACCAACATGAGAATGAAAGAGATGATTAGTTCGGCCAGGAACGCGCGCATCGGTCCCTTCGGACCAGGCAGCGTTGCCGAGTAATGTACTGAAGCGTGAGCGACCAAATTGCCCAGGACCAGCGAGGCCACGAGCACGCCAGCAATGCCACCGACAAACTGAAACGCGATGTAAAAAGCCGCATCCCAGGGCGCAACTTTTCCGAGGCGCAAATAGGTGAGCGTGACCGCCGGGTTGAAGTGCGCTCCTGATCGCTTGCCGAGTGGAGAAAAAATAATTGCTATCGCAGTCGACCCCATAGCAACTCCCATTAGCGCTCTTGTGAGTAGATCATTGTTTATGCTGTGACTGACGGGAGAGGCTGGGTGAAAGAGCAGAACACTGAAGGCACAGGCTGAGATCATGAAGATTCCGAGTTCCAACGCCTCCATCAAGTATTCGGGCCAATGGGCTTTCAGTGCGGCAACCATTCCTTCGCTCCATTGCTGTGACTTGCTTCGTTCTTCCTCGAACTGCCACCAGCCCGACCTCATAATTTTCGAGCGCTGATTCTCGGGCACACTTGTGACTTGTGGATTGACGAATTCCATCTCCATCCTCACGTTACTCGCGAAGTTCCTTTGGTTTGATTTCTTTTAGGCCGTTAGGCGGCGAGCGAATCTGGTAATAGATTTGGAAGTCGAGTTCTCATTAGACCCTCAACGTCAACGAGCGCATCCCGTGAAACCGGGCCGCACTGGGCGCTTTCAATATTCTTCCGAACCCACCGTCTCTTATTTATGAGCCGTTGTGCCATCAGTCTTCTTTTTATCCCAATTCTGCGCTTCATGTTTTCCTCTTTCGATCTGGGTTTTTGCTCTCTACGTGTTAATAGTCGCCCGCTGCTGTGGATCCTTACAGGTTATGCTTACAGATATTTTGTGCGACTAGCTTGTTTGATTCTGATTGTTGATGGACCGTGCGATTCTCGCCCGGGCTTCAGGGCAGAGGCCGAGATTTGGTGAGGTTTCTTCAGGACCCGATTCGTCATGAAGGCGAACTAGCTGCCGCAGAAATCTAATCTGCGCCAGGTACCGGAGCGGCTTCGCTCAAGTTGATTGTTGTCGTAATAGCCGCCTACGGTAATAACTGAGGGTGAATTCGCCGGCGGAATCGAGTGCTTGCCTTCGGCACCCGAATTACCCGCCGCCACGATAACCACGATCCCTTGCTTGATAGCCTCTTCGGCTGCCTGGTCAATGACACTGAGCGAACACGGTACATCTTGGTCACCTCCGAGCGAGATGTTGAGAACGCGAATTTCGTAACGATCGCGATTTTCAATTATCCATTCCAGTCCGCGCGCGATGCTTGCCTCTGTGATCCGGCCTTGGTCGCTGACTTTCACAAGTACTAGCTGCGCGTCACAGGCCAAGCCGCGATAAATTCCTTCGGATAGCCGACCATTTCCCGCTGCAACGACGGACGTTTGCGTCCCATGCCATTGCCACAATTCGGCAGCAGTATTTGAATCGATGGAGGCGTTTACATCTACAAGATCTTTGTAAGCCAGTATACGGTTAGCGGGTTCGACAGATCCGGATGAGGATAGAAACCTGAATCCAGAAATGCGATCGTTACACCTTTCCCAGTGTAATTCGAATCCGCATCAAGCCGCGTCAGTGTAGGAATGACCGCGAAACGATTGGCGGAGTGTTCGTGTTCGTGAATTGAATTGTCTAAGACTTCTCCCATTCGCAAAACGTCCATCCTTTCCAGCTAACCACCATCCTTTTTCTGCGAGGACGATTTCGGTAAGCGCAGCCGTCTCCCCTCGCAACCATTGGTCGCGCGTCGGCACGAAACCTTACAGATTTGAGTTTCTAGTGCTTCTCGCCGGTGAGTTGGCGCTTTATTCTTTCGCGGGCCTCTGAGGAAAGAGTAGGAGCAGAAGGGAAATCCATCTCGGGACTCTCTGCGCCCTTTTCACGCATTGAGGTTCGCATGATCTCAAGGTGTTCAAAATACCACTGACACCACGCACAAATCCAAAGGTGAAGTTTCAGTGTAACGCGCTCACGAATTGAGAGCTGGCGTTCGAATGATTGTGAGATAACTTCGACAGTCTGCTTGCACGGCGGGAGTCGCCGAAGCAACCAGTATCTGATCGCGTGTTTGATCTTTTCGTACCAGCCGATTTTCATCTTTACTGTCCGTCTGTCGCTCGCTTGAACCAATTTAGCTCCAGGCAGTTTCGCAAATGTAACCGGGCGCGATGTAGCATCACCCAAAGGTTGTTCACTGTAATTCCTAAAGCCTCACAAATCTCATCACTCGTCAACCCGTCGACTTCTCTAAGGGCAAAAGCGCTGGCCGTGCGCTGGGGAAGGGGAGAGAGACAATCGCTGAAGACTCTCCAAAAATCTCCTTGTTCAAGAAGTTGGGCCGGAGTCGCATGCCAGTCGGTTGGGGCGTAGTCCTTATTCCAATGATGCTCCCATTCGTCTGTTCTCGTAAAAAACTCGGCGTGCTCTGGACCATCATCTACGCCTTCTCCAAGCGGGGCTTCGCGCATACTGCGTCGAAAATGATCAGTGATTTTATGCTTGAGGATCCCAACCAGCCAGGTCCGTTCTGAACCTCGACCCTCAAACTTTTCATAAGCCTTAAGAGCAGCGAGAAATGTCTCCTGCACAGCGTCTTCCGCAGCCGTAGGATCACGGAGGCGAAAAACAGCGTATTTGAAAAGGTAATCTCCGTGCTGCTCTAGCCAGATAACAGCGTCGGGAGATCGGTTGGGAGACTTGCTTTGTGCCTCGCTCATAAGAATCGCTGCGTGCTTTTTGCTCGCACGCAGGGAATGCGTCCGCTTATCCTTGGCTAATGGCGGCCTTTCGAGCTAATTTCACAAAAGTCGTGGTAGCAGATGCACTATTAGAACTCAGTCAGCGACACAGCAGGTTAATTCAAACACTGTGATAACGGCAACTTTCGCGGTTGCGAGTCAAAAGCTCCGGCGAACAAACCGGCGAGCAAAGGGCCAAGTATATGAATCTTGAGGTATGCCGTGATTGTGGTTCTCGGTTGGAACCGAAGTCACGCGGCTGCACAACGTGCGCGCTGAACTTGGAAGCAGAGACGATGATCGATCGCTTTGTTTTGCGACTGATCGTTTCCGTCCTCACGATTGTTGCCATCGCTATCGGTGTTTTCTTTTACGTGCACCGCTTTTGATCGGCCATTCCCAAGAATTTCGTAAGGTTTAGTCCTCAGACACTGACTACTCTGCGGAGGGTAATATCCGGCCAGCCGGGCCCTCTCAAAGTTAACATGCTGCAACTCTTCAACTCGATTACGGCACGATTGTTTGGTGATCCAAGGCGCTTCGCTCTGGAACACCGCCTCTTCAACACGATCAGTTTGCTCAACGCAGTAGCTAACATTGGGGGAGCTTTCGCTGTCCTGAGTCAGCGAAACTACGCGTTTCTCTTCGCTTTGAATCTTGGTACCGGCCTTCTTTTCCTGACCTTCTACTATCTTTCGAGATTTCGCAATGCTAATCGCTATCTCTATTGGCCGTTTGTACTGCTGATTCTCGGCTTTCTCTTTGTGAACGCCCTAGGGAACTCCGGCTCACGCGGCGGCGCGCATTACTATTTCATTCCCGCGCTGGTGATCTCCGTAATTCTTTCAGGACGAACCAGCCGAACCATAGTCGCAATCATTCTGTTTTGCAGTGCGACTGTCGCGCTTCTGGTGCTAGAGCAGATGAGACCCGGATGGATTTCGATGTATGCCAATGACCGTGAACGATTCATCGACACCTCAGGAAACCCTTCTCTTCGTTCAGGTCTTCACCGGCATACTCGTACAGGTCCTCAGTCAGAACCTCAACCAGGAGCGAAGAAAATCGGATCGGCTGTTGCGAAGTGTGCTGCCTGCGACGATTGCTGATGAGCTTAAACAAACGGATCGCGTGCAGCCGGTTGATTACGAGTATGCGTCGGTGCTCTTCACTGACTTTGTAGGCTTCACACAGATTGCCGAGAGCTTCACCCCACAACAATTGATCGAAGAACTCGATTCTTGTTTTGGACAATTCGACCGCATTGCCAAAAACATAACTTGGAAAGGATCAAGACCATTGGCGACGCTTACATGGCTGTGGGTGGAGTGCCGGTCGCGAATCAAACCCATGCGGTTGACTGCGTGTTGGCCGCCCTTGAAATTGAAGAATTGGTTTCCGCGCTACGAGAAAAAGCAAGGGTCCGCAGTCGTCCTTATTGGGAGATTCGCGTCGGCACACATTCAGGAGATCTGGTTGCAGGTGTTGTTGGTCGTGAAAAGTTTTCCTACGACGTTTGGGGCGATACGGTCAACACCGCAAGTCGACTCGAATCTTCCGGCGTAGCTGGCCGCATCAATATCTCCGGAGCAACTCATGTACGAAGATGTGTTCAATCGCACCAGCGCGAAATGGGCG
>WNFY01002362.1_pt1 | contig 17954 bp, 21 predicted proteins | sample 5400091 | NCBI WGS metagenome assembly WNFY01 (sample SAMN13153364, study PRJNA577476) | soil metagenome | isolation source: 60 cm soil or saprolite under grassland replicate 1 | place: USA:California | collected 2016-06-15
GGCCGTGACCGTATAGCCGCTGGTCTTGGTTGCGGTGGTGAAGCCACCGCTTGGATCGCCCCACGCCGGTAATCCACTGGCGACGCGCAGCGTTTGGCCGGCACCGCCAATGCCCAGGCGTACGAAATTACCGCTGGAGTTGCGATAGTAAAGATCGCCGGTGGCACCGGACGAATCGTCATAAATGGCGACCTTTTTGCGTACGGTGCCGGTGGTAATGGTGAAGTATAGACTGTCGGTGTTGAACTCGACAGCGCCGGCTTCGGGCGTACCCAGCAAAGTACCAGAAGTAAGTTTGAGCGGTGCAGTACCGGCCGTGGCGGTTCCGGCGCGGATGGTGACGGTTTTGTGGCCGCCATTGGCGGCATTGTCAGTGTCGTCGTTTTGGTGTTCCTTCATCAAATACTGACGAAGGATGTCACCCCAGACGCCATCATCGCTGTTGACAATGGGTAGTCGCTGCTCAGTCATGACCTTAAGCGCCGAACTTTCTCGAACCAAAACCGTGAGTGGCTTGGTCGCTCGTGGTGGTTACCTTGGCAGGCTTGCTCAGATGATTGACAAGCGTCAGAAAGTTGGACAGCCCAAAAAGGATCAGCAAAGAACTACCAGCAAACTGCAGGAATTCTTTGCGGGTCATCTCCCTCTGTAATAACTTTTTTTGCAGATCGCTCCGCATTCTCTAAACCCCACACTTCTTCACGCTTTAGTATATCAGGGATATTGGTTGTGGTTCAATCATGATGGTCTGTCGCTCTCACCCTTCCTTTTTCAGGCCGCTTTGGCGTGCGCCTCCATCCCGGTTGATAGCCCCACAATCGGTGCCGAGTTGCCCGGCGGCCTGATTACGCAATCAGGCCGCCCTGGGTCCTGCCACCAAAAAGCGAACCTCCCACATGCTCGACCTAAAGGTCTGCGCGTGAGGGAACCCTCCTTTTTGGTGTCACCCAGCACCGAGTTTTGAGCCTGTTCTAATCGAGGAAGGGATATGGTGGAGCCTAGATCGTTTGCTACCGTCGCCCGCGTCGCGCGAGCCGAACCACCTTGCTCACCATCGACCACAGTCCAAAGCCAATTATCACCACCACCAACAACACACCCAGCAAAATTTTCCACGGAATAACCCAAAAGCTCACCTCGCCCAGTACTGGCACATCGCGGTGTCCATCGTCGTAAATCGCCACCAGCTTGGCCGTGTAGCGGCCGATCCGCAGCTTGCCGAGTTTGCCCCAGTCCCATTCGAGGTGCGATGTGGTGCTGCCGTCAGCCTGCACGTCGTCTACCGAAGCGGGAAAGCCATCATCCCACTTTACGCTCACCGTCCGCACCATGCCGGGCAGAATGTAGCCGTGCGTGTCGTTGACCGGCAGTGTGGCCAGTGGCATTTTGTCCTGCGAACCTCGCTGCACAAAGAGGTTTCCGGTCGGCTGCACAATGGTATTGCCGGTGTTTTTGAACTGAATCTGAAACTCAGCGGGCAAGTATTCGTACATGCCCTGTGTTGGTTTGAGATTGGCCAGCTGAAGCTCACGGACGGCGCCGGGACGATCAACATTAATAAGCGTGAAGATAGCAACAGAGCCCTTGAGCAACCGGCCGGTGCCCTGCGGTGCTTCGGTGCGGTTGATGACCAGGCTGAAGGCGTAGCTAAAGCCAGCCTCCTTGGGTACTGCCAGCGTAACCTTTTCGGTGAATGTTTCGCCCGGTCTGACACTAAACGTCGGCTGCGCGAAGGAAATCCAGCTGGCGGTGTCGGGCAGTTTGGCGTCGTCGATGTGGGGCTGCTGAGTGGTGGGGTCAATGGTGAAGCTGCGAGGTGCGATTTTGAGGTATTCAATGGCTGGTCCGGCGTTGCGCACCTTTAACTCGAGCCTCGTCGACTGGCCGGGTTTGACAGTGCTGATCAGTGGAGAAGGGGAGACCTGGAGCGAAAATTCGTGATCGTCTGTCTGCCCATGGGTCACAGTGGAGCCCAAAAGGAATACCACGCCGGTCAGCGCCACACCCAACATCACTTTGAGGCGGGGAACTCCTTTTTGCATGCTCTTAGTATAGCCTAAAACAATCCGGCGCCGATCACGAAGATCGTATCTGCATAGTCAGTCGCCGCAGAGGTGGTGGCATTGATAGCGGCGTTGTTGGTCAGCGTGAGTACGGCAGTATCCGCAGTGCCATTGCTGCTCGCGAGGGTGCGCAGCGAGGTGTCCAGGCCACCACCTTTACCCGTCGAACCGCCGACAAACGGTGTAGCCACAGTAATGGTGCCGGTGCCACCCACCTGGGAGCTGGCAATACCCGTATTGTAGCCTTCGGTGCCGGCTGATAACGTACTGTTGGTGCCCGGTGTAGTTGAGGCGATGGTGTGTGAGGCAGTAGACGATGTCAGGCCAGTGTTGGCATCTTTGGCCCACACCATCCAGCCATTTTTGGCATTGGTGTTGACGGTAGCGGTGCGCGGTGTGGGGCTGGAGGTGACGCTGCTGGTGCTGAGGGTGCCAAGCGCGTCAGTCGTGGCGCTGAGTGCAAATGAAAAGGTCGAGGGGACGCTGGCTGAGACGGCGATTTGGTCGCTGCTCACGCTGGCGGTGCTATAGCCGGATGAATCAATGGTGGTTGGCGTGCTGGTGCGTGTGGTAATGGTGCCGGTGTTGGAGGCCGTGGCACTGGATTTGACCGTGACGGCAGCGCTGTTTGTCCAGTTGAAACAGTACAACGTGCCAGCTGCTAAGTCACCACTCGGGAAGGTCGCGATCTGCCCGGTTACATCTGTAGCAGTGGCGATACTCGGCCAGGCATTGCCACCAGTCGGCCAGGCTAGATTGGTCGTACTCACCGTGAAGGTGCTGGCGACGCCCAAGGTGTAGCCAGTTGGGAACGTCACTTGTACATCTGCTTCGGTTGCGGTTGATGTTGGTTTGGCGCAGACAGTTCCGGTAGTGGCAGTACTGGTTTGCATGCGATCGAAGCGCACCGTGGCTTGGCCCAGGTCAGCCGCACGTACGGGCAGCGCTGGCAGTACAATCGCAAGCACAAGCATGACGATGCTCGCCCAAGGACGCAGATGAGTAGAAAGATGTTGTTGTGTCATGTATGTGGGTGTGAACTATTTACTTAAAGCATAACAAGAATGCCACATTGCCACAATAGGCCCCGTGATTTTATGGTGATTTCCTTGCTGCTCATCTGAGTGGTGGTAAGATGATCATATAAACAAGCTTCAGCGCTTTGCATACAAAAAAACATCCCACACATCATGCTCACCGGCCAGTCAGGCCGCTCCATCGGCGGATTGTATTACATCCATTAACGGTGTTGCTCTTGCTATGCGCTGGTGTGCTTTTGGTGGGTACGACATTTCGAAGTCAAGCCGAGACTATTCTGGTCACCGCCAAAGTATCGGCGCCACCGCTCACCCGCCCGGCTATCATTACCTCACCCCACGACCAACAGCACGTACAGACCGCCACTCAAGAAGTTGTCGGCACCTGCCCCGACCAGTCTTATGTCAGGTTATATCTGAATGGCAGCGAGGTGGGAGCGGCGCAGTGCGAGAGCGGCAGCTTTCACATTCAGGCGACGCTGGCTCCCGGTGCGAACACATTACAAGCACGAGTCTTTAACCTTACCGATGACGAAGGACCGGCCTCCTCGCCTATCACGGTATATTACGATGTGCCAGTTCCCCCCACTGCTGGGCAGCCTCGCGTCGTTCCTTCGTCGGCTGGTACGAGCACGAGCCACGGGGGCGTTGGTCAGCCATCGTCTGGCGTCTCGCCCCTCCTGGTGAAGGTGGAGTATCGTCCTGAGACGCACTTTGTCTACGAATCATGGACCTGGACGGCCACCATTCACGGCGGCACGCGTCCTTACAAGGTCCGCATTGATTGGGGCGATGGCCGCACTACCCAGCTGGACCGCAGTGTGGAAGGGCCGTTTACGATTAGTCATGCGTATCAGACCGCCGGCAGCTACCAGCCGCTGGTGACGGCAACGGACAGCGGTTCGCAGGCCGCAACATATCAGCTATCTGCCGTGGTGAAGCCAAGGCCATCGGTCACACATGCCACCTTCATTGACGAGCTTCAACATTACTTGTGGGTAGTGTGGCCGGTATATGCCGCAATACTTCTGATGGCGATAAGTTTTTGGTTAGGCGAGTTAGAGGTTATCCGCCGGTTCCGCGAATCACGACGCCGCAGAGCGCGCCGCAGCCGTCAGAGAATACGCTGATGGATAAGCTCGCGGAGTTCCCAGTAGTGCATAGAGCAGTAGCCAATATCAAAAAGCAGTAGCACGGCAAAGATAATTCCTTCGCCCAATGTGCCAGTGGTGACGCGCAGCGCTTTAGCCGGCGGGAAGCCGAACTTAATCGGGAGTGGCAGCAGCCACGGCACGCCCTCTTTGGTGAATGAATCCATGACCAAGTGCGAGACCATGCCGATCATGAACGCCAGCCAGACGAAGCCGGTATCGATGCCAGGCATGATTGGCAAAGCGGCCAGCAACATCTGGACTAAAAAGCCGAACAGCACGAGCCCAATAACAGAATGCGTGATAAACCGGTGACCGCCCAACATCCGGTCGATAATTTTTCCTACGAAGCCGCCAATGGGCAGATTCCGCCAAAATGGTGCCGTCGGCTGGTCGATGTCCGGCGCAATGCCGCCGACTTGATTGGCCAGTAGTGCTACGAGGGCCGTGCCGAGTGTCATGGTGCGATTTGGCTGGGCTAGTACCACAATGCCAAGTGCCGTGGCGGCCGCCAGGTCATGAGTGCGGGCTTTCATGTCGCTAGTGTAGCATGTTCAGAAATGAGAAGCCCGGGCCTTGTGGGCCCGGGCTGAGTGTTGCCATCGGCTTCGTTGCCTGGAAGGACATCCGAAGTACAGAAGGGGCCCCAAGGCCACTGCAGTTGGGTCCTTGTTCACCGGCTTTTCAAGCTGCGTGGCGTGGCAGTGAAGGTAACACAACCACAGGACTGCGACTGTGGGTCGCTAACCTCGAACCCTTGATCGCGGAGCAGCTTGATGACCCTGGACTGCAGCACGTAATCGGGGATGCGTTCGTAGGTCGCTACGCAGACCACGTGGGTGGGATTGCCAGTCTGCGGCTCCAGTTTGGTGCTGTGTGGGTGGGCACCGGTGGAACAGCCGCTGTCCTCGGGCGTTGGCGGCTTGACGTGGCGATACCGCTCCAGCGAGTACAGCAGCTGCCGTATCGTATCGAATAGGAACTTGGCATACTGCGCAGACGCCTCTCGTTGCGCCCTCTGCTCCTGATGCAGGCGTATCCGTGATGGCCGATCAGCCATAGCACACCCTCCAATGTCGAATTGACGAACATATTATAACATTAAAGATTTGTGATTGGAATACCTGTCCGTCACCAGAACGCTTTACACAAAGCCTGCTTTCTGGTATATTCCAATCTGTTACTATCGCATTTATGGGCCACTAGCTCAGCTGGTTAGAGCGGCTGCCTCTTAAGCAGCAAGTCCTGGGTTCAAGTCCCAGGTGGCCCTCCAGAAGTAGATTTAATAGCAAGTGCTATTCGAAAGAGTCCGTTCACCCCTGGTAGCGGACTTTTTTCGTGGGTTTCAAAATCTATATCCGCGTAGCTTGGCATCTGATTGAAAATTACGCCAAAGAAAGCAGCTTTTCGAAGTGGGTTACTGAGGCCAAGTATTAATTCCGACAGGTGTTTCAAGAGATATCTGGCGTATTGCAAAATGAGTACGATATCGACTTCATCTTCGGCCTTATTAGCCAACTTTTTGTTCAGCTCCTTGATTTGCTTTTCGGTGTCCTCAATGTCATTTCCCATGTACTTTAGGGCTGTTTCGCTCGTTATGGTCTTCATTCGGTCCACCATTACGCGTATCTGCGCTTCAAGAGCCTGACGCTGCTCGATAAGCTGTTGGTCGTTTTGCGCACGTTGCTGTTGCTGCGCCCTCCAAGACACCTCGATCATTTCCAGTAGCTTGTCTATATGCTGCGGCTCCAATTCAATACTCCTTACCAGACGCTCGACGGTCGCATTGAACTCGGCTTGAGGCTTGCGGAAATAGTGGCCATCTCGGCTACAGTGATAGGCGGGATAGTAGTTGCCCAACTTTCCGCGAGCAGCACTGGCGCTCAAAGGTTTTCTGCAATGAGGGCAGCCAATTACTTTTTTGAATGGGAACTTTGGGTTTACTATCTTTTTGACTTGCTGCCATTTGGGCGGCTGTTTGTGGTGTACGAAAACTTCGCGTTCCGCCACTTCAATGATCAATTTTCCGTGGTTTGCCTTATTGAATAGCCCTACCGACACAATGCCCTCAAACTGGGCTTTTACGGGTTTATCATGCGTCCACTTGCCTTTAATCACTCCGGCGTAGACCAAATTGTGTGCAATACGGTCAACCATCTTGACGTCCATCTTCTTGCCACCAACGATTCGCTTCACTTTTGAACGGTCATATTTATCGCGCACGTAACTAACGCGCGTTTGAAAGCCCATCTTGTTTATCTCATCTGCTATTTCTTGCGAACTGTAGATGCCTTGAGCTCGAAGCTCAAAAACGCGCCGTATAAACACCGATTCATCGGGATGAGGCTTTAAGATAACTCGTTTGCCGTGGTTAGTATCGACCGTCTCGCTTGTAAATCCATACGGCGGCTGACGCATCCAGTAGCCTAGCTGCGTATAACGGATTTCGGCACCAATCATGCGCGTCATAATATCACGCAGCTCGTCCTTAGCATGTTCGGCTTCGAGTATTTCGCTCTTGAACGACGGGCTGTAGTCACTCCAGTAATACTTAAAACCAGTGTGCTCAAGCGTGTTTACCCGCCTACTATCGATGATGCCGAACGTATCAATCAGTACCACGTTCAGCTGATCGAGCTGCTCTTTGAGCTTTATGTAGGCCGCTGAACCACCGCGAGTAAACCGATCAATGGCCTTAACGAGCACTATTTCGATATCGGGATTAGCACGGCACCGCTCGACAACCTCCTGCATTGGCTGGTCTTCGTGCGATGCCGACTCGACAAGAATAGCCGTATCGATAATTCGTATATTCTGGCTGCGGGCCAGGCTCTCTCCACGCTGGCGCTGTTCTTCTGGCGAATCACCATCACGTTTCTGCTTGCCGGACGATACTCGGATTGCTAGCAGACCTGTACGCGTCCTACTGTCACTTGGTGGCATTTTCCATCCCCATGCCAAGAATATCCACTATCTTGCGTCCGTAGCTCTGATCTTCTAGGATTCGTTCAACAACCAAATCGGCTATCATCTGCATACGTTGCTCTAGGCTCAGTTCAAATACCCCTTCCTCGGTTAATTTTGGTTTATTCTTTGAGCCTTTCGGTCGAGACATTTTACCCTCTTTTTCGACGTAATAACTATGCTTTATATGAATAGTATACCACCCAAATATGGATAGTATCAATAGATAACTGAGTTGTATTTTTGCCCCCAAGGGCTAGGGCAAAACTTGCCTAACTGCAATCTGTTACTATAAACTTTTTGTATCTCCTACCCTTACAAGTAGTGGTGTAGGTGGGGTTGGCTGGGATTGTATTTGCCGATACCTATATAAAAACAAGAACAAGTAAAAAGCTAAAAAATAAACAAAGAAAAATAACTAAATAAATCAAACTTAAAAAACAACTATCTAACTACATACCTTATATCTATCTAAAAAATGAATAATCTACATATGACCGACTTACCAAAGCTAACCAAGAAGCAACAAGAAATACTAAAGCTCTTATATCGATTTAGGTTCTTAAACCGTATCCAGGTACAAGCCTTCCTCGGCCACAAAGACCCGAAAACCATTAACCTCTGGCTCCGAGATTTGCGAGCGAAAGGTTATGCAGAATGGATTTACTCAACGCACTTTGCCGAGAAGACCAAGCCAGCAATCTACTATTTAGCCCTAAATGGCGTGCGGTATTTACGCACCCTCACTAGAAAAAGCAAGGACGAAGACGGCAAGATAGAAGTAGTACCAACCTACCCGCCGGAAGAACTGCGCAAGCGCTACAAAGAACCCACCCGCAGCCAGACGTATATTGACCGCTGTGTGCTTATTGCGGATTGTTGCCTTGCTCTCACAAAAGAAGATACCGCCAACGAAGCTAAAGGCAAAAAGCTGCGCTACTATTACCAAACTGAGGCTGACTACTTGCTGGAACGCAGTTACTACCACTTTGTACTGGATTTCGACGATGAGCCGATCCACCCACACCTTATGTACTGTCAGGACAAACTCGACAAAGATGGCAAGGAAGAAGCGACCGTCGAAAGCTATGTGCTTGAGGTGCTTGACCCAACCTTGCCACGTTACCGCATGAAAAAATGCCTCAGCGATTACGTGAAGTTCCTCGACGACGAAGGCGATGAGTGGAAAGAACAAACCGACACCGAAAAACTACCAGTTATCTTGTTTGTGTGCCCCCGAATGAGTGATCTTATCTATGCCAAACGCTGGACACGCAAGCTCATTGCCGATGCGTGGTATTGGGAAGATGAAGACGCTGAAAAACCGAGAATGCGGTTTACAACGGCAGACAAGTTAAAGCAAAGCGGCTTGCTGGCGAAAGAGATTTGGGAGCAAGCATAGGCCAATACAGAACTTCCATTTTTGCTTGCGAAAGTGGAAGTCGCCTGTTTCCGTAGGAAATAGGCTCTTGAGGCTGAGATCAGAACCTAGTTCTTCAAACCCCGGAATAAGTCATCAACATTTACATTCAGACACTTTGCGATTCTATGTAGGGTTAGCAGTCGCGGCCATCGCCTGCCGGTTTCAAGATAAGTAATCGAGACTGCGCTAATGTCGAGCCGCTCAGCCAAGCCTTCTTGCGTCAGCCCACGGCTTTTGCGGACTTCTGCTAACCTTTTGCCGAATGCTTGTAGATATTTCTTCTCTTGCGAGTTCATCATACCTTTAGCGTAGATAATATTGACAGATTGTTACACAAACAACTTGTCAAACTTTTGGGCTTTATGTATTATTTTTACAGAGCAAAGTTTTACATGTTGTTAGGATTATAATTATGGCTATTATACGACTGCCTATCTTTGTTACGCCGCCACAAACCTGCGCAATATGCAGTGTGCCTTTGTTGCTCGATAAGGCAACAGCGGGGCTATTTGATTGTAGCGGTCAACAGGCCTTCGCCTGCGTATCACACCTATCCGAAGTAGAGAAGCTAGTCATAGGCTGGGCGGATTTTACTGCCATCCAGCGCCGTAGATTCATGGACTTAGGCCAAGAGCCAAGCAACCTAATATATGGTAGGCACGATGCGAGATTTAATCCTTGAAGAAAACTCTTTTGGCGCAAATCCAGGCACTAAAGATTTAGCGCGTCATATGTACACCAGAACGGCTTGCGGCAAGGTTGTTATTATTGCCGACAGCCCGTTAGCCCTATTGTCGCCACTCCGCAAGCAATGGCTAAAACTAGCACGCAAGGTACAAAAAGAATCCGCGAAGACACTAAACGCGACACGGATTTACGAATTAAGCCAAGTCGTTGTGCGAATGCAAACACTCAAATTTTCGTGCAAGTGGTCATCTCGAGACTACCCGGCAGATGTTTGCATAGCTACGCCAGAACAGCTTCTGCATTGGGCGCCGGAGTGTCAGACGCTGTATGTGACATGCGAGGTTAAACGAGAGGATTTATACATTATCACGGCCTTGATGCCTAAGGGGGCGTTGACTGTTATCTGTCAGCTACATTTTGATTAGCGAAATACTTGTGAGGGGCAATTTTGTTCATGGCCCGAAGAATGGAGTTTCGAAGTTTGACCGCTGAAGTTCGAGAGTCAGGGCGAACATCGGTTATAATGTTATGCAACATGAACGAGTCAGAGCGAACAGCCATTATTCAGAATTACCTGTACGAGGTTCGGGAGCAGTTCGATAGTGGTCATGCTATCGAACATGCTTATCGTCCTGCGCTTAAAGCCTTGATGAGTAGCTTTGAGGACACGATCGCCGTCAATGACCCTAAACATTCAGAACATGGTGCACCGGACTTTATATTCCTAAAAAAGTCCAACAGCAAGATCATTAAAGGCCATGCCGAGGCTAAAGATATTACCGTTTCACTGGATAAGGTCGAAAAGACTGATCAGATGACGCGTTACGCCGGTTACGCCAACCTGTTCTTGACAGACTATCTGGAGTTTCGCTTTTTCCGTAACGGTGAAAAGTACGAAACGATCAGCCTGGGCCATGTTAAAAACGGCGCGCTGCACCTGACGCCAGAAAATAGTGAACGCCTGACCCGTGAGCTTGAGGCGTTCCTGGATCAGGCGCCCGAACAAATTAAAAGTGGCAGGCGCTTGGCGCAGATAATGGGCGGCAAAGCACGCCGCATCCGCGATAACGTTGAGGCGTATCTGACAGACGATACGATCCAGAGCGAACAGTTCGACGGCATCTATGAGCTCATGAAGCGCTCACTCGTCCACGACTTGAGCAAACAAAAGTTCGCTGACATGTACGCCCAGACGCTCGTATACGGCCTGTTTGTCGCCCGCTATTCAGACACGACGCCAGATAACTTTACCCGATCAGAGGCTCGCGACCTGGTGCCGCGCAGTAACCCGTTTCTGCGGAAGTTCTTCGACCACATAGCCGGAGCCGACTTTGACACTCGCCTAACGTACATAGTGGACGAACTTTGCGAAGTATTCAGTGTATCCGATGTGGCCGACATCGTACATAAGCACCTGCGCATCCAGGACGAGTCATCCGACGCCAAAGACCCAATCATTCATTTCTATGAGGACTTCCTGAAAGAATATGACCCTGAGCTGCGCAAGCAAATGGGTGCTTACTATACTCCCGTTCCGGTGGTGCGCTATATAGTGCGCCAGGTTGACCGCATCCTAAAAGAAGACTTCGACATATCAAACGGCCTGGCCAGTACCGAAACAATTACCCGCACCGTTGATACTCAGCCCTGGCGCAAAAAGGGCGAGCGCAAAGACCGCACCACTAAAGAGGTTACCCTGCCTCGCGTGCAGATCCTTGATCCCGCCGTCGGCACGGCCACGTTCTTGAACGAGACAATCAAATTTATTTACGAGGGCTTTAAGGGACAAGAAGGCCAATGGCCGAGCTATGTAAACAGTAACCTGCTTGAGCGCCTGCACGGTTTTGAGCTGATGATGGCGCCGTACACTATCGCGCACCTTAAGCTCGGTATGACGCTGCGCGAGACTGGCGTGAAAGACCTCAAAGACCGTCTGGGTGTATACCTAACTAACACTCTTGAGCCTGGCGAAGAGGTCCAGGTGGACATATTTAGCGCGCTCGGGCTTGCCGGTGCAGTGAGCGAGGAGTCCCGTCTCGCCGCCATTGTTAAGAATGAAACGCCGGTCATGGTCGTTATAGGTAACCCGCCTTACAGTAATCTATCAAGCAACATGGGCCATCAAGCGTTGGTTCAACGTTATAAGCAAATAGCTGGCGCTAAGGTCATCGAACGTGGAGCCCTGCAACTTGAGAAGAACCTAAACGACGATTACGTTAAGTTCATCGCTTTTGCAGAGGACATGATTGCAAAAAACGGCACAGGTATCGTGGCGTTAATTACGAATAACAATTATCTAGATGGGCCGACAATGCGTGGGCTTAGGTGGAATCTGGCTCAAAACTTCGACACGATTCATGTCGTTAATCTCCACGGTAACAGCAAGAAGAAAGAAAAAACTCCGGATGGCGAAACTGACGAGAATGTCTTTAATATCATGCAAGGCGTCTCGATCATTCTTGCATCCAAGAAAACTACCCAGAGAAGTGAGTCATTAGCAGACGTGTACTACGCGGATGCATGGGGTGCACGACGTGAGGCTAAATTTGAGCAGCTAAACAATGATCGACTTGAGTTTGAAAGGTTGCCACTAAATGCGCCGAATTTTGATTTTGTAAGTCGGGATTGGGGACTCCTCTCTGAATACGAGCAGGGCGTGTCATTGGCGCAACTGTTTCGCGTCAGGAGCACCGGTGTAGCCACCGCCAGGGATGCCCTAACGATAGACATTGACAAGGATAAGATAGTAGCCAGGGTGAATGATTTTACCGAGCTTAGCATGGACGAGGCACGGGAGAAATATAAACTTGGACAAGACACAACAACATGGAAAGTTAGCCGGGCGCAGTTGGACGCAAAAAAGCACAAAGACTCGCAAGGCAGCTTTGTGCCCATAAGCTATCGACCTTTTGATAAAAGGTGGACTTTGTATACAGGAAACGTTATTGGCTTCTACACAAATCCCAGAAAGCCTGTCATGCAGCATTTTTTGGGCAAAAGTAACCTGGGGATCTGTTTTAATCGTGCAATAGAGCAGAAACGCAACTACACCGATATATTCATCTTTGACGGTTTGATCCAACATCACGCACTCTCTATAAAGGAAGTGAACAGTTACGCACCGCTCTGGTTGTATCACGGCGACGGTACTCGCACACAAAACTTCAATACAGACGAACTCAAGAAACTTATCGCTAATCTCTCCAGTAAACCGTCACCAGAAGATGTGTTAGATTATGCCTATGCCACCCTGTATAGCCCAAGCTACCGAGAGAAGTACAAAGAGTACCTGAAAACAGACTTCCCGCGCGTACCCGTGCCCACCCAAGCCGATTTTGACCGCCTGGTACCACTCGGCCGCGAACTCCGCAGCTTGCATCTGATGAAATCGCCGGTCATGGACAACGGCGACACCACGTTCCCGGAAGTTGGCAGCAACGCAGAAGAAAAGCTCGACTACGCTGATGGCAAAGTCTGGATTAACGACATCCAATATTTCGGCAACGTGCCAGAGCTGACCTGGAACTTCTACATCGGCGGCTACCAGCCCGCCCAAAAATGGCTCAAAGACCGCAAAGGCCGCACCCTAACCTACGAAGACATCACCCACTATCAGCGGATAATCAAAATCCTCACCGAAACTGACAGGATAATGAAAATAATCGGCTGACCGGATACAAAGCCGGTCGGCCGATCAGAATGCTTATGTAGCGTCTAGGACTTGTGGCTGTAGCCTGGCTTGTGGGTTAATATATACGAATTGAGCCCATATCCTTGACGGGCCAATACCTTCATAGTCTCTACCGCCGAGCTGCCTGCGCTCGCACACGTGTATGTGTACTCGGTCCACCTTCCCGGCCTAAATCTCACGACAATATAATCCCCACTTAACTCAAAAGCCGCTACATTCGAGTTTCCATTCAAGTTGCTATACGGCTCCATATTTACCCCCTCGGTGGAAAGTTATCTTTTTTGGGAGGCACCGTATCGGCTGCCCGAAACTGACCTTGCACATCCTGGATGCGCAGCTCGCCGCCGCCGTTTTGCCGCATGTGAGCACGAGCCTGTTGGATAACCTCACCCTGCGTCTTGCCGGTAAAGCTAGCCCGCTGTCCACCATCGGCCTTGGCGCGGTAGCCACCGCTTTTATTCCCACTAATTGTATAGTTTTTTGCCATATATTTTTCCTTTCTATATAGCGTTATGGTAGTTATGGTTGTTGGCTGGTCGATTTACGCTATACTGAAAGGTACAAATGGGCTTCTAACTTATTTGTACGATATCGCCGAAAGGCGATTTTTCCGTATAGTGCCGGGATGAAACCCTCCCGTTCGATCCCGTACTTCCACCTTGTACGATATCTAATTTATTATGTTAGACCTGATGTCGCGAAAACGCAACACATGCTGTATTGTAATATTGACTTCGTAGTGATCGTCATGTAGTATAAGGTTATGGGAAACACTACACAATTGGCAGAACGAGTAACAAAGTGGCGCGAACAAAGTGAGCTTACACAGCAACAGGTCGCCGATAAGCTCGACATAAGCCGCCAACGCTATATACTGGTCGAAAAAGGTGAACGCGACCTTACTACGTCCGAACTTTCGATACTAGGCGATGTCTTTGGCGTACTTCCGGAAGATTTCTTTCGTGACCCCGTGGATATCCCTAAGTTTCGCCAGATGTATTTTGCCTGTCTAAAATTCGCTAGTGATCATAGAGGAGGAGTACCCAAGACGAAGCTCGCAAAGCTACTGTACCTTGCGGACTTTACATGCTTCTTTCGCAATCTCGAACCTATGAGTGGGGTTAAATACCGAAGAATGGAATACGGGCCAGTTGCCGATATTTTCTTTTCCCTAACCGACGACATGTATCAGACTGGGAAAATTGACATTAAACCCGTAGAGAAAGCGCAGGTCATATGCCCACGTACCCGCGAGGCAGAAATGTTCGACCGACTAAGCCACAACGATTTAAAGCTGATCGAAGAAATCTGTAACCAGTGGAAGGGCAGGCGCACTGAAGAGATAGTTAACTTCACGCACGAACAATTACCTTGGAAACTATGCCGAGATGGTGAATTCATACCCTACGAACTGATAATCCAGGAAGACCCAGATCATGTTTTCAAACCAGCTCCCTGATAACGAAGATTACAAGGTGGTGGTTAGTGCATATGCAATGCGCCATTTCGTGAAACGTTTCGCAAAAGACTATAAGGGCAAAAGATGGGACATCACGCTTACATCTATCGAGGCCAGCCTTCGCCGCATACACGAATTACAGCTCACGCAACAGGTGGATGAGCTAAAGCGCGGTTCCGGTTGTTTGCTCTTTAAATACGATTTTGCCGTTGCACAAAGCGGTGTTGCGGCAAAAGCGTCTGGCAATCGGTGCATTGTATTCTTGGACATTGCCAGACATCACCAGGATATTTTAATGGTCTACGGGAAAACTGATCTGCCCAAAAATGTCGGTGAAACGCAGTATGTTTATAAGACTATTGAGAATCAATTTAACGAGTCGTGGGAGAGGCTAGACTGATGAACGAAATTAAATGTCCTGACTGCGGCAAGACCTTCAAGATTGATGAGGCGGGCTTTGCTGATATCTTGAAGCAAGTTCGTGATGGCGAATTTGCGCGCGAGTTGCACGAACGCCTCGAAATGGCCGAAAAAGACAAAGCAAGCGCCGTCAGACTTGCAGAAGAAACTACTAAAAATGCACTCCAAACCGAAATCGCCCGCAGAGATTCAGAACTAGCGGAGATCAAGGCTCAGCGCGATGCTGCGGTAAATGAACTCAAGGCGGAAAAAGATGTCGAGATCGCGCGTCTGCAAGCTAAGGTAGATTCTGCTGAAACCGAAAAGAAGCTTGCCGTCTCTGAAGCTGTCGGCAAAGTCGAAAAAGAACGTGATGAACTCAGCAACAAATTGAGCACAACCGGTATGGAAAAGAAGCTCGCTGTGACAGAAGCGATAGACGAGCTCAAAGAACGCTACGAAGAACGTATTGGCTCGCTAGAAGGTGACCTTAAAACCGCAAACAGTGCAGTTGCGCTCTATAAGGACATGAAGACCAAGCTGTCTACTAAAATGCTTGGCGAAACGCTCGAGCAGCACTGTGAAATTGCTTTCGAGCAACTCCGCTCAACTGGTGCGTTTAGAAAAGCCGATTTCGGCAAAGACAACGATGCTAGTAGCGGCAGTAAGGGCGACTATATCTATCGCGAACTGGACGAGAACGGTGTAGAGCTTATCTCAATCATGTTCGAGATGAAGAACGAAGCCGACACGACCGCCACGAAGCATAGAAACCGCGATTTTTTCAAGGAGCTAGACAAAGATCGCGCTGAAAAGAAGTGCGAATACGCTGTGCTCGTTAGTATGCTCGAGGCAGACAGTGAACTTTATAATGGCATTACCGACGTATCGCATGAATATCTCAAAATGTACGTGGTTCGCCCACAATTCTTCGTACCCATTATCACCCTTCTGCGCAATGCCTCCTTCGGCTCGATGCAGTACAAATCTGAGCTGGCGCTCGTAAAGGCGCAGAATATCGACATTACGAATTTCGAGGATCAACTCGACGATTTTCGTGATTCATTTGGCCGCAGTTACCGCTTAGCTTCAGAACGCTTTCAAGACGCTGTAGCCAGCATAGATAAGTCCATCGCCCAGCTGCAAAAAACCAAAGAGAATCTGCTCAAGTCCGAAGACCACTACCGCATTGCTAATAACAAAGCCGACGATCTCACGGTCAAAAAACTCACCCGAGGCAACCCAACGATGGCAGCGAAGTTTAGCGAACTTAAAAACGCCAAATCAATTAAGTAGACGTCTGTTGTATAATTTCTCTAGATGTCAGAGAAATTAACCATTCAGATTGGCAAAGCGCTCCATGCAGCTCGCACCAAGCAAGGTGCGACTCAAGCAGAGGTAGCAAAACGTGCCGCCACTACTGTAAACCACTACGCCAAGATCGAACGTGGCGAGGTTGTGCCTTCGTTAAAGACTCTTGAAAAAATCGTCAAAGCACTTGGCGTAAAGTCGGCCGACGTCTTGCCGTTTTAGTCTTGTTTCGGCTCGTTACTGTTCTCGACGAACTGCTCAAAGTCTAATGTAACCTTGCCAGCAATATTATCCGCCGCGGCCTGCATCCGCTTAAGTAGCCCGATCGCATATTCACGATTTGCGTTAGCCGGGTCATGGTAGCGCAAATACTCCAACGCCTTTTCAATAGCCTCTTCACTATTGGCAAGGTTCCGGTCGTCAAAATCCTTATTTGTGTCTAACATATTTCATGATTCCTATAAATTGCAGCAGTTTTTTGGCTTCTGCCGAAAATACCACTCGCCTCATTATCTCACAACTGTCCCGATACGATAATATGTTCAGACTTCCCTCATAAAGCACCTTGCGGTCAATGATCGCCAATTTCCTGTGGTGACCGCCAGTATACAGTACCACTGCTCCCATATTTTGTAGAGTTGCCACGGCTTCAAACGCCTGGCGGCAGTAATCACTCTCATGTTCATCGGGATGGCGTGTATTAATGACTATTCGGATGCCCTGCCTGCTCAATCTGCGAAAAATCGGCAAAAGCAGTTCCACCCGTTTCTCTGTTATGAACGGGCTTTCTATTATTACCTCTTGCCGAGCGTGCCGCAAATCCCGTTCAAACGCTCGATAAAACGTGTTTTGATCAAATAGGCTTGATTCCGGAAAACGCCACCTAAACATCTTGCGCCTCAAGGTCTGCTAAATACACTTCGCCGTTGCGATATTCCATGCCCAACTCGACTAATCGGCTATGCAACAAAACCAAATCAGCAATCAGTTCATCAACCTCAGAGGGTTTCAAAAATGTATATCCTGGCCCTCCATGAACTTATCAGGTAGCTTTTTGCGAGGGCTGAAGGTAATTTGTCGCTGGCTCTATCGCGTAGCTTCAAACGATTGTACGCATGAGTAACGAGTCGATTTGCTAGTATGGAGACATGAAACTATATCTTGCACACTCTGGCTACTTTGATTACCAGACAGAACTATACACGCCATTGAAGCGTTCGATTGCAAAAGACCACGACATCTTTTTCCCACATGACGAGGAACATATGGGCACAAAATCCAAGGATATTATTGCGGCGAGCGATTTGGTGCTGGCGGAGGTTTCGTTCCCGTCCACAGGGCAGGGCATTGAACTGGGGTGGGCCGACGCCAGTGGAGTGATGATTCTGTGCTTTTATAGATCCGGCGTCAAACCATCAAGGTCGCTGAAGTTTGTGGCCGATGACTTTTTGGAATATTCGTCGACAGAAGACATGCAAGGCAAACTAAAGGCGTGGTTAGACCGGGCCCAGTAAGGCCTCCGGGCACTTAGTGCATCGGCTGACCAATTGGCCCTTGCGGCATACCTGGTTGCGGCGGTTGATTGGCCGAGCGGACAGGCAGGTAGCCGCTGAGGTGGACGTAGTCTTGTGCCTCTGAACTGTAATCAGCCGGCACATTGAACCGCTCGTCACCACCCTTTTGGCAGGTGACGGCGTGGGCATCGCGGTAGGCTTTGGTCTCGATTACGTCGCTTCTGGAGGCAATGCCACGCGCCTGGTAGGCGGCAA
>WNFY01002364.1_pt1 | contig 17947 bp, 5 predicted proteins | sample 5400091 | NCBI WGS metagenome assembly WNFY01 (sample SAMN13153364, study PRJNA577476) | soil metagenome | isolation source: 60 cm soil or saprolite under grassland replicate 1 | place: USA:California | collected 2016-06-15
CAGCTCGATGGCAATCGTGAGAAAGACGCCGATGAGCACGAGTCCCCAGGGCAGTTTGTGCGTCAGGATGCCGTCGGTGATCAGCGCCATCAGCGTCGCCTTCGGCGAGTCGAGACGTTTCAGCTCATGGCCCCGGTATTCGCGAATGCGGCCGCCGATGCCGGGATCCACCACGTAGCGGATGTCGTGCGCCGCCGGATCGACGAGGTACTTGCCGGGAGGCACGCCCTGCGTCTCCAGGTAGACGCGAATCACCTGATAGCTGGCGTTATCGATCGAGTCCGTGCCCCCGATGCCGAAGTGCGACATCGTCTCGGAGTGCACGACGACGTTGCCGTCGGGACTGGTGCCGCTCGCCGGAGCGACAAAGCCGGCTCGTGTCTCGGGGACCTGGTAGCTGTAGGCTTTATTGAGGAACGTGAGGGTCCAGCCCACGGCCAGCGCCGATCCGATCGCGCCGATGAGAATCGCGATCTGCTGGCGTCTGGGCGTCGATCCAACCAGGAATCCGGTCTTCAGGTCCTGGGATGTGTTGCCGCCATTCGCGACTGCCACGGCGATCACGCAGGCGATCGAGATGGCGCGCACGCGGTCATCGATCTGGTTCCAGCCGAGCAGCAGGAAGATGAACGAGATCGCGATCAGGGCGGCGATGGTCATGCCGGAGATCGGGTTCGCCGAGCTCCCCACCTGGCCGCAGATGCGCGATGACACCGTCGTGAAGAAGAACCCGAAGATGATGATGAGAATGCCGCCGAGCAGGTTCACGCCGATCCCTGGAATCAGCGCAATCGCGACGGCCAGCACGATCGAGCCGATGACCGTCACGCTGATGGGCAGATCGTCGTCGGTGCGCAGCTTCGCCGTCATCGCCTGGCCGAGCCGGCTCGCGCGCATGTCGGCGAACCCCGCACGGAAGGCGGCGACGATCGTGGGCAGCGACCGCGCCAGCGCGATGATGCCGGCGCTGGCCACCGCCCCCGCGCCGATGTAAAACACGAACGCCGCCCGGATCTCGCCCGCCGACATGTCGCGGATCAGCTTGGTGGTGCCGAACATCGGCTCGTTCATCGCGCTGCCGAACAGCTTGATGGCCGGCATCAGCACGACATAGGCGAGACATCCTCCCGCGAACAGATAGCCCGCGATCCGCGGCCCGATGATGTAGCCGACGCCGATCAGCTCCGGACTCGCCTCGACGCGCACCTCGGCGCCCTGGTAGGAGCGGATCACCCTGCCCGGGTACTCCTGCCACAGCTTCAACGCCGTCATCAGGAACTTGTAGAGAAACGCGATGCCGAACGCCTGAAAGACCGTCTTGGCATGGATGCCCCCGCGCTCCCCGGCGATCAGCACCTCAGCGCACGCCGTGCCTTCGGGGTAGGGGAGGTTGCCGTGTTCTTTGACGATGAGCGCGCGGCGCAGCGGAATCATCATCAACACGCCCATCAGCCCGCCGGCGATCGCCAGGATGGTGACGCGGCCGATGTCGAGGTCGTATCCCATCAACAGAATCGCGGGAATCGTAAACACGACCCCGGCCGAGACCGAATCCGCGGCCGAGCCGGTCGTCTGCACGATGTTGTTTTCGAGGATGGTCGAGCGGCCGAGCCAGCGGAAGATCGTGATCGACAGGACGGCAATGGGAATCGACGCGCTGACCGTGAGGCCGATCTTGAGCGCCAGGTACACGTTCGACGCGCCGAAAATGAGCCCGAGCACCACGCCGAGCACGATCGCGCGGAGGGTCAGCTCAGCGGGCGCCTGTGAGGCCGGGATGTAGGGCTGGTGGGGCGCTGCCGTGCTCGTCATAGGCGGCAGAATCTGCCCCCAGAATGGCGCACGTGTCCAGCCGCGAACCCGACTGCCGCACGCGAACCTGCGCATCGCCTCAGGGTATGCTGGTTTGCTGATGACGGAACCCACCGAACCGACTCTGCTTGACGTGCGCGCGGCGCTGGCCGGCGCGTACGAAATCGAGGCGCCGCTTGGACGGGGCGGCATGTCATTCGTGTATCTCGCGCGCGAGCGGCGGCTGGACCGGCGCGTGGCGATCAAGGTGCTTTCTCCCGAGCTCGCGGTCGACGACGCCTACCGCCGGCTGTTCCTGCATGAGGCGCGCACCGTGGCCGCGCTGACCCACCCGAACATCGTCCCCATTCACGCCGTCGGCGAAGTCGGCGACTTCGTGTTCTTCGCGATGGCATACGTCGAGGGAGACACGCTCGCCCAGCGCATCGCGACCGTCGGACCGCTCAATCCCCATCGGGCGGCCCGGTTGCTCTGCGATATCGGCGACGCCCTGGGCTTCGCGCACGCGCGCGGCGTGGTGCACCGGGACGTCAAGCCCGATAACATCCTGATCGATGCGGCCACGGGCCGGGCGCTGCTCTCGGATTTCGGCATTGCCCACGCGAGCCCCGCCACGGTCGCGCGCCTCGGTCGCCCCGCGGCGCCGCGCGGGCGCGTTGTAGGAACGGCGGCGTTCATCAGTCCCGAGCAGGCGCTAGGTGACGTGGTCGATGCGCGCAGCGACCTCTACTCGCTCGGCGTCGTCGCCTTTTACGTGCTCTCGGGGCAACTCCCCTTCAGCGCGGCCACAGACGCCGGATTCCTCGTGCAACACATCGCCGAGCCGGCGCCTCCGCTCGCCACGGTGGCCCCGTTGGTGCCCCCGCGCGTAGCGCAGATCGTCGATCGCTGTCTGGCGAAGGAGGCGTGGGCGCGGTTCGCCGACGCGCCGAGCCTGGTGCGGGCGCTCGCGGATGCCGTGGAGCCCCCGCCGGTCCCGCTTGCGGTGCGCGCGTTCCTGGTGCGCAGCACGCACCTCGATGGGCCCGCGCTGATTCACGCCTTCATGACCGGCGCGATGCTGTTGCCCGCGACGATCGCGGCCTGGCTCTCCGCGACCACTATGATGGTGCGCGGCCTCGCGACAGCGGCCCTCGTCGCCGCGCTGATCGTGCCGGCCGCCGTCGCGATCTCGCGGGTGCGGCGCTTGCTCGTCGCGGGGCAGAATCGGGGCGAGCTGGTTGCGGCGCTCGCCGCGCGGCAGGCTCGGCGCCGCGAGGAGCTGATCTTCGCTTATGGTCCGCGCGCCGTGGGTCTCGAGCGGGCCATCGCGTGGCTCGCCCGTGTCTCCATCCTCGTTACCGGAGCGGCGGTCGCCGGCATGAGCGACGCGATCACGGTGCCGCCGGATCTCGAGGCGCTGCTACCGGCGATTGCGGTCGTGGGCGGCGTGACCGCGCTGCTGGCGGCGACGGTGGCGCGCGCCCGCACCGAACAACGCACCGATCCGCGTGGGGAGCGGCGGCTGCGATTTTGGCGCGGGGCCCCGGGCCGCTGGCTGTTCCGGATCGCGGGCGTGGGCCTCAAGCAAACCGCTCCCATCGTCTCGATTCTCGGCAGCTCGGAAACGCCCGCCTGAGCCGGAGGCCGAGCGTTAGTATAGGGTCATGACGCATCCCGCGCCTGACCGCCTGTTTCTCGATTTTCAGGCGGCGGTCGCCGGCCGCTACTCCCTGGAGCGGGAGCTGGGGCGCGGTGGCATGGGAGTCGTCTACCTCGCGCGCGAAGTGCGGCTCGATCGTCCCGTCGCGATCAAGCTGTTGCCGCCATCGAAGGCCTCGGATCCCAAACTGCGGGAGCGATTCCTGCGCGAGGCGCGCACGGCGGCAAAGCTCTCGCATCCCAACGTCATTCCGATTCACGCGGTCGAAGAGATCGGCGAATTCGTGTTCTTCGCGATGGCGTACGTCGAAGGCGAGACCCTCACCGAGCGAGTCCGTCGCCGGGGACCCCTCGCGCCGTCCGAGGCCGCGCGGGTGCTGCGCGACGTCGCCTGGGCGCTCGCGTACGCGCACGGGCAGGGGGTCATTCATCGCGACGTGAAGCCGGACAACATTCTCCTCGAAGCGTCGGGCCGCGTGCTGGTCGCCGATTTCGGAATTGCGGGCGTCGTCGCCGGAGCCGGCGCGCTCGCAGGCGGCGAAGTGATCGGCACGCCGGAGTTCATGAGTCCCGAGCAGGCGCTGGGCGAGGCCACCGACGGGCGCAGCGATCTCTACTCCCTCGGCATCGTCGGCTACTTCATCCTCTCCGGGTCGTTGCCGTTCGAGGGCGAGAAAGCGACGGAGGTGCTGGCGAAGCAGGTCACCGAGCTGGCGCCGGCGCTGGGGCGCATCGCACCCGTCGTGCCGCGGCGCCTCGCCCAGGCGATCGATCGCTGCCTGTCCAAGGATCGCGCCGATCGACCGGACGGAACCGCCGCGCTCGCGGAGCAGCTGGGCCAGGCGCTCGAGCAGCGTCGTGACGTGCCGGCGCCGCTGCGCGTGTTCGTAAAGGGGAGTCGCTCGACCGGTGTCGGCATGGCGCTGCTCTACCTGTATGGCGTGTTCGTTGTGACCATGGGCGTGGGCATGCTGTCGAGTCCAAGCATCGGCCTTCTCGCCGGGGCGGGGCTGCTGGTCGCCGGGCCGCTGTGGCTGCTCGGCTGGCAGGCGCGGCGAGTCACGCGCCTGGGCTACGGGCAGCAAGATGTCGATTACGCGTTTCAAGTCGAGCTAGAACGGAGCCGCGAAGAGCGCGCGTTTGAATACGGAGTGGTCGCGCCGCGCGGCGAGGTCCTGACACGCGGGATCGCGCTGGGCGGGCTGTTTTTTGGATTCATGGCCATGAGCCTCGGCTCAGGCTTTCTGTCGGCCCTGGGCGGGGTGCTGTTCTCGATCGGGGGCGTCGCGGGAATCGGCGCGGTCATGCGGGCGGGGCGGCGCGCCGACGTCGGTGGCAAATTCTGGCACAGGTTCTGGAAGAGCCGTTTCGGCGGATGGATCCTTCGCCAGGCGAGCCGGTTCGGCGGCAAAGACGCCATCGCAGCGAGTGGAACGCATCGACCCACCGAGCTGGCCATCGGCATGGCAGCCGAACAGCTCTACGAAGGGCTCCCCCGAGAGACGCGCCGTCAGCTGCGCGATTTACCCGACGTCGTGCACCGCCTCGAGCGTGACGCCCAGCGCATGCGCAGCCGGCTCGACGAGCTGCAGGACGCGCTCGCCAACGTCGAACGCGATGTCACCGATCCCGCGGTCGCTCAGCGGCACGATCGCATCGTCGCCGATCTCACCGCGGAGCGGGGCGCGGTGGAGCAGCGGCTGGCGGATGCCGTCGCGGCACTCGAGACGATTCGCCTGAATCTGCTGCGGCTGCATGCGGGGACCGGAACCGTACACAGTTTGACGACAGACCTGGGGCTCGCGCGCGACCTCACGCGCGACATCAGCGCGCAGGTGGAAGGCTACCGCGAGATCGAGAAGGAACTCTAGTCGCGCAGGCGCTGGAGCCGCTGCACTGCCTGCTCCAGCATGTCATCCGTCTTACAAAACGCGAACCGCACGTACTTCCGGCCGAGCTCCGGCCGCGAGTAGAAGCTCGAGCCCGGCACGGGCGCGACGCCGTGCTCGGCCGTCAGCCACTGGGCGAACTCGTCGTCGGGGAGATCTGAGACGCCCGAGAAGTCGCCCATGACGTAGTAGGCGCCCTGCGGCGGCCGGCAGTTGATTCCCGCTTTGACGAGGCCGGCGCAGAGGATATCGCGCCGCCGCCGATACTCCCGCGCTAACCCCTCGTAGTAATCGTCGCCGAGTGTTTCGAGCGCCACGGCGACCGCTTCCTGCAGCGGCGCGGGTGCGCCGACGGTGAGGAAGTCGTGCACCTTGCGGATCGCGTCGGTGACATCGGGGGGCGCGACGATCGTGCCGATGCGCCAGCCGGTGATGCTGAACGTCTTCGAGGCGCCGCTGATCGTGATCGTGCGATCGGCCATCCCCGGCAGCGTCGCGATGGGAATGTGCTCGCCCTCATAGTAGATGTGCTCGTAGATCTCGTCGGTCACGGCAAACGCGTCATGGCGCTGGCACAGCTCGGCGATCGCCTCGAGCTCGGCCCGGGACAGGACGCGGCCGGTCGGGTTATTGGGCGTGCAGACGATGATGGCCCGCGTTTTAGCGCTGAAGGCCGTGGCCAGGCGGTCGAGGTCGATCGGCCCTTCGGCAGGCATCGGGACGAAGACCGGCTTCGCGTCGCAGAGGATCGCGTCCGGCCCGTAGTTCTCGTAAAACGGCTCGAAAATGACCACTTCGTCGCCGGGATCGACGATCCCAAGTAGTGATGCCGCCATTGCTTCGGTCGCTCCGCAGGTCACTGTGACCTGCGTCATTGGATTAATGGCCAGGCGGTACCAATCTTGGTACTTCGCGGCCAACGCGTTCCGAAGCCGGGCAGCACCCCAGGTGATGGCGTACTGGTTGACGTCATCACGGATCGCGCGGGCCGCGGCGTCTTTTAGGACGTCGGGACAAGGGAAGTTCGGGAAGCCCTGGGCCAGGTTGATGGCCCCGTGCTCGTTGGCGAGGCGGGTCATCCCACGAATCACCGATTCAGTGAAGCCGTGTGTGCGGCGTGCAGTGCGCATGACCGCAAAAGATACCGTCTTGAGCGGTTGTCTGGACGGAGGCCAATTCGCACGCTGTGAAGTCCCGACGTGAGCCGTTGAAGGTCCGGTTTTTCAGGGTCCACGCACTCCTTGCGTTGGGCCTTCTTTTCGCGACTGCTACCTGCCGTGACGGAATGGACCCGGGTCTGCACTACGCCCGCGTCGCGGTCGCGCCGATCTTCCCCTCGTATTCCGGGCTTGCGTCATTCGGCCTCGCCATCGACCGGGTCCGATTCGTGGTCGTCCGGCCGGTCGCCGACACCGTCGCCGACACGACGGTCGTCCTGCCGCCCGACGCCCGGGAGCTCGATCTCGACATCCGCGTTCCGATCGTCACCTCCCCGGAAACGGTGCTGGTCTCGATTGTGGCGCTCTCGGGAGTCGTGCCCCTGTTTCAGGGCACCGCTCCCGTCGAAGTCTCCGCTGGGCTCGCGTCACCGCCGACCGAGATCCCGGTGGCGACGTATGTGGGGCCGGGAGCGGGGGTCGACAGCGTCGCGATCTCGCCGCGCACCCCCTTCATCTACTTCGGCGATTCGCTGCGCTTCCAGGTCCAGGCGTTCCAGGGCGGCACGGTGGTGCCGCAGTTCTACGTCGCATGGAGCACCAGCGATACCGCGCTCGCCCACATCAACAGCCTGGGATCGCTGCGCGCGCCTGCGTCGCGGACCAACGTCTGGGTCATCGCCCACACCCCCGGCGGCACCAAGGACTCGGTGACGGCGACGTTCCAACCTGTTCCGTCGCAGCTGGTCCTCGTCGCAGGCGGCAGCCAGAGCGGCATCGTCAGCCAGCCGCTCATCGTTCCACTCCAGGTTGAGGTTCGCGCGGCCGACAATTTCCCCGTGGCGGGGGCAGTCGTGCGCTTCCGTGGGCCGACCGGCGGCGCACCCGCTGATACGACCGTGACCGCAGACAGCCTCGGGCACGCGACCGTTCCTGCCGTGCTGGGCTCGGCGCTCGGCGCCCAGTCGTTCCAGGTGACACTGCCCGCGTTCCCGAGCGTCCCCGCGTTGAACGTGAGCGCGAACGCGACGTCGGGCGCCATTTCCCCGACCCAGTCCGTCATCACGGTATCGAGCGGGACGGTGCAGTCGGGCAACACGGTCACGCTCACACTGCAGGGCAAAGACGGCGCCGGGAACAACATGACGGCGGGCGGCGCGACCGTCGTCTTTAGTGTGACCGGCGGATCGAGCACCGGCACGATTGCGCCGGCGACCGACAACGGCAACGGCACGTACACGGCGACGTTCACCGGCGTTCTCGCGGGAACGGCGACGACGGTCGGCGCGACGATCAACTCGGCGCCGGTGGCTTCGACGCCTCCGACGCTCACTGTGACACCGGGCGTGATCTCGGCCACCACATCTGTCATCACCGTGTCCAATGACACGATCGGCTCGGGCGGCACTGCGACGCTGACACTGCAGGCGCGCGACGCTGCGGGCAACGCGTTGACGACCGGCGGGTCGACCGTCGTATTCACGATGACTGGCGGCACGAGCGGCGGCACCGTCGGTCCGACGACCGACCACGCCAACGGTACCTACACGGCGATCTTCACGGCCGTTGCCGCCGGTACCCAGACGACGGTGCACGCGACGATCGGTGGCAGCACGGTGACGTCGACGCTTCCCACGATCACTGTGACCGCCGGCGCGGCGTCACCTGCGACGTCGGTGCTCACGGTCAGTGCCGACACCATCACGTCGGGCGCCGTCGTCAAACTGCGCTTGCAGTCGAAGGACGCGTCGGGAAACAATCTGACCGCCGGCGGCGCAACGGTGGTCTTCGCCCACTCCGGCGGTGTGAGTACCGGCTCAATCAGCGCGAGCGCTGACAGCGGCAACGGCGTCTACACGGCGACGTTCACCGCAATCCTGGCCGGAACTCAGACGACCATCGGGGCGACGATCGGCGGCAGTCCGGTCACGACCCCGCTGCCGACCATCGCCGTCAAACCGGGCGCGATTTCGCCGCTCACGTCGGTCTTGACCACATCGACCGACACGATCGCATCGGGCGCCATTGCCACACTGCGGCTGCGGGCGAAGGATGCCGCCGGAAACCTACTGACGATCGGTGGCGACGCGGTGGCGTTCAGTGCGTCGGGCGGGAGCAGCAGCGGATCGATCGGCGCGAGCGCGGATAGCGGCAACGGCGTCTACACGGCCAGCTTCACCGGCCTGGCGGCCGGAACGGCGACGACGATCGGCGCCACCGTCAACGGCAGCGCCGTCAGCAGCACTCCGCCGCTCGTGACCGTGAAGCCCGGCGCCGCCTCGCGTCTCGCGTTCACGGTGCAGCCGAGTCCCTCCTTCCTCGGCGCGGCGATCGCGCCGGCGGTGGAAGTCACGGCGCGCGACGCGTTCGGCAACACGACGCCGGCGTTCACCGGCTCCGTCACCATCGCGATCGGCACCAATCCCAGCTCAGGTGTACTGACCGGCACGCTGTCTCACAACGCCGTGGCCGGTGTCGCGACATTCAACGATCTGCAGATCGATCAGCCCGGGATCGGCTACACCCTGGCCGCGGCGGCTGGTGGCGTTACGGCTGCGACGAGTGCCGCGTTCGACATGCTCAGCGCGGCGGGCACGATCGCCTGGGCCAACGCGGCGGGCGGTAACTGGAGCAATCCGGCGAACTGGAATGGCGGCGTCATCCCCGGACCGACCGACATCGCACTGATCACGCTGCCCGGCACCTACACCGTGACGTTCGACGTCAGCGACACGATTGGCGGCCTGCAGCTCGGCGGGGCGAGCGGCACGCAGACCCTCGCGTTCTCGAGCAAGACACTGGGGCTTGCGGCCGGCAGTCAGATCAACGCGAACGGCGTCGTCTCACTCACGAGCTCGACGGTGAACGGACCGGGCACGGTCACCAACGCCGGTCAAGTGACGGCGAGCAACAGCGCGATCAACGCCGGATGGGTCAACCAGAGCGCCCTCTTCATCGAAGGCGGATCGGCGCTGAACGGCACCGTCTCGACTGGCGCCGCCTCACTCATTCGAATCCAGGGCAACAACACCTTCGGTGCTGCCAATCTGACGATCGCCTCGGGATTCACGAACAACGGCACGATCGCGCTCAGCGACACACTCGGATCGTTCGGGGCAGGCCTGCATGTCACGAGCGGGACGCTCACGAACGCGGCCGGTGCGTTCATCGATTCCCGAGTCGGCGCCAACGGCACGCGCTCGCTCGACGCCCAGTTGAACAATCAGGGCACACTCACCGTGAGCCAGCCGCTCGCGCTGACGAAGACGTCCGCCGTGCACAGCAACAGCGGCACGATCAACGTGAACGCCAAACTGACGATCCAGCAGTCGGGCGTCAGCCCCAGCTTCACGAACACGGGCGGGGGGTCGATTCCGATCGGGACGGGCGACACGGTCGTGGTCTCGGGCGGCGCGTTCGCTTACAGCGGCGGAACGATCACCGGCGGCGTGCTGAACATTTCGAGCGCCACGGTCAATGCGGCGCAGAGCTTCTCGACGGCGACGACGGCGCTGAAGCTGGCGACCGTTACGTGGGGCGGCGCGGGCACGTTGACGATCGCGCCGAGCACGGCGCTGACGATTGGGACGACCACGATCACGTCTGCGCTCGTCAATCAGGGCACCCTCACGGTGACGGGCACGAGCAACCTGAACGGCACCGTGACGAACGCCGCCGGCGCCAGCGTGCGCGTACAGGGGAACAACTCCCTCGGGACGGGAAATCTGACCGTCGCCAACGGCTTCACGAACGACGGCACGATCGTTCTCACCGATACCTTGGGGTCGTTCGGTGCGGTCTTCGCGGTCACGACGGGAGCCCTCGATAACGCCGCGGGCGGCACGATCCTGTCCGACGTCGGGGCCGGCGGGACGCGGTCGCTGAACGCCGCGCTGAGCAACCAGGGCACGCTGACGATCAATCACGCTCTGACGCTGAACAAGGCGTCGGCCGCGCATATCAACGCCGGTACAATCGGCGTGGGGGGCGGGGGGGGCGCGAAGTTCACAATTCTCCAGACCGGCACATCCCCGAGCTTCACCAACGCTGCGGCGATCAGCATCGGCAGCGGGGATAGCGTCGCGGTCTCGGGCGGTGCGTTCGCGTACACCGCCGGCTCGATCGCCGGTCCGGGCGCGATCACGTTCTCGAGCGGGTCCCTCACGCTGACGCAGAGCCTGAGTACCGCAACCGTCCCATTCAGCCTCACGACCGAGACGGTGGGCGGAACGGGCACGCTCACCGTGGATCCCGGCGCGACGTTGCTGGTGAAATCGAGCACCATCAACGCGCCCGTCGCAAACCAGGGGCTGCTCGACGTCCACGGCACCACCAGTATCAACGCTGCGCTGACCAACGTCAGCGGCGCGACGCTGCGGATTCAGGGTGACAACTCGCTGGGCACCTCGAACCTGACGATCGCGTCGAGCTTCACGAACAATGGTGCGATTGTGCTGACGGACACGCTGGGCTCGTTCGGAGCGGTGCTGAATATGCCGAGCGCCACCCTCACCAACGCGGCCGGCGCCACGATCGACGCGCAGGTCGGCGCGGGCGGCACGCGCACGCTTGGCGCTGAGCTGAACAACCAAGGTACCGTGACACTCGGCAAGGCGTTGACGATCAACCGGGCCGGCGCGGCGCACGTGAACAGTGGCACAATCACCGTGACCGGTGGCGACCTGACGCTGCAGCAGGGCGGTACGACGCCGAGCCTCACCACGAGCGGCACCATCACGATCGGCGCGGCCCGGACGTTCCAGGTCAACGCTGGCACGCTGAACTACACCGGTGGCAGCATCGGGGGCAGCGGCACGCTGGCGATCTCGGGAGCGACGGTCGCGGCGTCTCAGGACTTCAGCACGGCGACGACCGGGCTGACGCTCACGACCTCGACGTGGGGCGGCAGCGGCAAGTTGACGGTAGCTGCCGCCACTCTGCTCAACATGAAATCGAGCACGATCAACTCGCGGCTCGTGAACCAGGGCGCGCTCGACGTCCACGGGACCAGCGCGTTCAACGATTCGGTGACCAACGCGAGTGCGGCGACGCTGCGGCTCGTGGGTGACAACTCCCTCGGCACGGCGAACCTGACGGCGTTGAACGGCTTCACCAACGACGGCACGATCGTACTGACGGATACGCTCGGCTCGTTCGGCGCGGTGCTGCACGTGACGAACGGCACGCTGACCAACGTCGTTGGAGCGACGATTCGCGCCGAGACGGGCGCAAGTGGGATCCGGACGCTCGACGTCCAGCTCGACAACGAAGGCACGCTGGCCGTGCGCCACGGCACGACGCTCGCCAAGACGTCCGCGGCGCACGTGAACCGCGGCACCATCGATGTGAACGGCGGCAAGCTCACGATCCAGCAGTCGGGCACGACGCCGACCTTCAAGCAGCTCGGCACGCTCACGATCGCGAGCGGCGACACCGTCTCGGTGTCGAGTGGCTCGTTCGTCTACGACAGCGGTACGATCAGCGGCGGCCGGCTCGTGCTCTCGGCTACGTCGGTCTCGGCGGCGCACGATTTCAGCACGGCGTCCGCGGCGCTCAGCATGACCAGCACGACCTGGAGCGGGACGGGCACGCTCACCGTGGCGACGAGCACGGTGTTGAACCCGGCGTCGAGCGTCATCAATGCGCCGTTCGTCAACCAGGGCGCCGTCACGGCCAGCGGCACGGGGAGCATCAACGGCAGCGTCACGAACGCGGCCGGCGCGACGTTGCGCGTACAGGGGAACAACTCGCTCGGCGCGGGCAATCTGACGTTTGCCAACGGGTTCACGAACGCCGGCACGATCGCCCTGACCGACACCTTGGGGACCTTCGGCGCGACGCTGAACGTCACGGCGGGGACCCTCGTCAATGCGGCGGGCGGCGTGATCCGGGCGGATACTGGCGCGGGCGGCTCGCGCACCTTCAACACCACGTTCGATAACCAGGGCACGTTTATCGCGGCCATTCCCGTGGCCCAGACGACGACGATCAACAAGGCGTCCGCGGCGCATCAGAACAGCGGTACCTGGACGATCGCGAGCGGCACAGTCACCATCAGCGGCGCGGGCGCGAGCTTCACCAACGCGGCGGGCGGCACAGTGCAGGGCGGCGGCATCTTCAAGGTCACCGCCGTGCCGTTCACGAATGCCGGGGCGATCAACCCCGGCATCGGCGCGGGTGCGACCGGCGTCCTCACGATCGTCGGCAACTATACGCAAGGCTCTGGCGGCGTTCTGAACGTCGAGCTGGGCGGCACGACGGTCGGCACCCAGTACGACCGCCTGGTCGACAGCACCGGCACGGTGACGCTGAACGGCGCCATGAGTGTCACGCTCGTCAACGGCTTCACGCCCGCGGTCGGCGACACCTTCACGGTGCTGACGTTCCCCTCGCGGACGGGCACGCTCCCCACGCTGAACGGCCTGCTGCTCGGCGGCGGCATCCAGCTCGACACGGTGTGGACCGCCACGAGCCTGCGACTGGTCACGATCGCGCTGTCGACCACCCACGCGACCGACATCACGACCAGCCAGACGTGGAGTGCGATCGCCAGTCCGCACATCGTCAGCGGCTACCTGAAGGTCGTGAATGGCGCGACGCTCACGATCGAAGACGGTGCGACGGTGAAGTTCGACGCGGGCGCCGGCCTCCAGATCGGTGATACGACGTTCGGCCAGCCTGGCACGCTGGTGATGCTCGGCACGCCGGGGAGCATTCATCTGACGGCGAACACCGGGACGCCCGCGGCCGGGTTCTGGAAGGGTCTCGAGGTCCAGAAGACGGGAGCGCCGCTCGCCTGGCGGAACGTGGACATCGAGTACGCCGGCGGCGCCCGTCCGAATCTCATCGACGAGTCGTGCATCCTGCTGGTCGATCCGGGCGCCAGCATCGATCTCGACAGCGTGCACATCCGGCAGTGCATCCACGCCGGCGTCCATCACGCCGCCGGCAACGTGCACGTGCACCGCAGCGAGATCGACACCGTCACGGGCGCGGGCATCCAGTCGTTCGCCGGCGTGCTGCGGCTCGATTCCACCGCGATCCGCGGCTCGGGCCAGCTCGGCCTCATCTTCGGGAACGGGTCAGTGAACCTGGCGGGCGCGGTCGCGAACAAGTTCACCGACAATGCGGGCGGCAGCGTGCAGCTCTTCGGCCGGCAGCTGCCCGGCTTCGGTCGGCAAGACTCGATCGTCGGCAACGGCGCAGGCGGAATCGGTGATACGATCGTCGTCGACATTGATTCGGGTGCCGTCGGCGCCGGCGTGCCGGGTGGGGCGTTCACGATCTTCCGGCAGCCCGCTCCCTATCTCGTCACCGGATTCCTCAGCGTTTGGTCGCCGAGTGGCGTGGACGTTTCGCTCGATACCGGCCTGGTGATGGCGTTCGACACGTCGGCGGCGCTCAGTGTCGGCGACTTCGCCGATTCGAGCGGCGGTTCGAGCGGCCTGAGCGCGAACCTCACGTCGCTCGGCACGGCCGCGAATCCTGTCGTGCTGCACAACCGTCTCGGGCGGCCGGGGTGGCAAGGGCTGTTCCTCGGTGCTCAGAGCGGGACGCCGGTTGTACGGCACATGCGGCTCGTGGGCGGCGGCTACCAGCCGCAGCTCGGCCAGATCTGCCAGAACTGTATCGTGAAGACGACCGGGCTCCCCGAGGTTCTGAACTCGACGTTGTGGGTTGACGCGCCCACCGGCACCGCGCCGTTCGACATCGACTCGGTCGTCAGCGATTCCAGCCACTTCTATGGCATCGTGGTAAAGCGTGCGCCGCCGCAAGGGATCCGCGTTCGGGACAATACGATCCGGAACGCCGCGTTCACCGGGCTCGTGCTGCGCGGCCAGCATAACTCGCAGGACGTCATTAGCGGCAACACGATCACCGGCAACCATTACGCCGTCGATCTGCCGGCTGACGTGCTGCCCCAGTTCGACGCAGGTGTCAACAATCTCGCGGGCAACGTCACCGATACGCTGCTGCTGCACGGTGGCACGCTCGCCGTTTCCGACACGCTGCCGCGGCTCGGATTCCGCTGGCGCGTCACGCAGCCGATGGTCGTCGACTCCGGCGCCACGTTCACGGTCGAGGCGGGCGACACGGTCACGTTCGACGACCTCGCGAGCCTGACGATCGGCGGGGCCCAGCCGTCGGCGTTGCAGGCCGCGGGGACCGTGGCGTCGCCGATTCTGTTCACGCTGACGCCGGGCGGCCTGAGCTGGCTCGGGCTCGAGTTCGCAAACCTGTCGGGTTCGACCGTCAGCAATTTGATCGTCGAGCAGGCGGGGGGCAGCGTCCCCTGCTTCGGCGACTGCAACCCGATTCTGTTCGGTGCGATCCGCTATTCCAACCTGTCGGCGAGCGGTCTGACGCTCGATGCGGTGACGGTGCGGGAGTCGCGCTTCATGGCCTTGGACGTCAAAGCCGCCGCGGCGAGCCCGCTGCTCGTGCAGAACAGCCAGTTCTACGAGAACCCGGCCTCACCCATGATCACGAGCCCCAATCCGTTGCTGCTCGCGATTCACGGCTCGGATCTGTACCACTACAACGGGCAGATTATTCAGACGGCGAACGCCGGGCTCGATTCGATCGACGCGCTGGGCAACTGGTGGGGCGACGTCGGCGGCCTGGAGCGGGGCTTCGAAGCCAACGACTCCCTGGGACGCGGCGCGCTGTGGTCCAATGCCGTGCGGTTCGACATCCTGCCCGGACCGCACGTGCCGGTGGGTCCGGCTGCTCGGATCATTCCCGCCACCGACACGGTGTTGGCGGGCGCGCCGGCGATCAACAGCACGGTGGGCGATCCGGATTCCATCCGCGCCCGCGTGGTGGACGCCGAGGGACGGGGCGTTGCCGGGGTGACGATTGGGTGGGGTGTCTCGAGCGGCGTGTTCCAGCATCCTGGGGTGCCGACGGATCTCGGCGGCCGGGCGGGCGGCGTGTGGCAGACCACCACGGCGGCCAATCTGCAGTTCGTGCAAGCGACGGTGGCGGGCCTCGCGGGCTCGCCGGTGACGTGGCCCGCGTTCCTGCAGCCGGGCCCCTCGCTCTCGGCGAACTTCCAGTTCGTGCCTCAGCTCACGGCCGGCAGCGTGGCCGCCGACAGCAACACCGTCACGTTCACGTCGAGCGGGCGGAAGGGCGTGTTCGTCACCCACACCCTGGACCAGTACGGCAACGTGACGCATCCGAGCAGCGTGCCGGATTTCTGCTTCGACGACATTCCGGCGACCGGCGTCTGCCACAATCCGTCGTGGTACTTGCCCCAGTACGGCATCATCGACTCCGTGAAGGCTGATTCCGTGTTCTTCACGGTGACCACGGCGTCGCCGGTGCTCTTCCAGATTCGCGCGCAGTACGACGGAGGCGCGATCGTCGACTCGGTTCTGATCAGCTTGGCGCCGGTCGCGGCGGGCGTGCGGATCAACGCCGACACGGCGCTCTACAATTCGCTGTGCGCGGTGGGCGGTCCCTACAACGTGCTGTGCCGCCGCACGTTCATCGCCCAGCTCGTCGATTCCGCCGGTGCGCCGCTGCCGCCGAACCCGGCGTATCAGTTCTCCTGGACGAATACGCTGCCGGGCCCGACCGTCTCGGACTCGACGTACGGGCCGATGAGCGAGTTTGTCGATATCACGGCGCACGCGAACGGGTCCACCACGTTCATCGTGCAGCAGACGGCGGGGCTGCCGCTCGTACCCGACCGCGACACGCTCGCGATCACCGTGAACCAGCTGCTGGCCAACATCGCGGTCACGCCGGACACCGTGAGTAAGGGCCTCGGCGACACGGTGACGTTCTCGGCGACGGCAACGGACCAGGGCGGCAGCCCGATGCCGGGGACGATCGGCTGGCGCCAGGACCCGCCCGCGGGGCAGTACCTGACGATCATCGACTATCCGACGGCGAGTTCGATTCGCGTACGGATCGACAGCGGCTATCCGAATGGTCTGCGCGACCTTGCGGTCATCACGGCATTCACCGAGCGCGCGCCCGGCGACACCATTCTTGCTTCGGGTGTGATCTACAACCCGATCATCCGGACGCTGAACTTCCTGGGAAGCCAGCCTTGGGCCGTCGGGATCGATCCACGCACGCAACTCGCTTACGTCGCGAACCGCGGCAGCCGCCAGGTGGCGGTGGTCGATGTCAGGAATAACACGCCGGTTAACTTCGTGGATGTCGGTACGAATCCCGAGCGGGTGATGGTGGACTCGCGCAACGCGCACGTGTTCGTCACTAACGTGATCGACAATACGATTTCGGTGCTGGATGCCGCGAACAACGGAGCATTCCTGTCGACCATGACGCTCGGGCCGAGTGTGGGATTCACGGCCGTGGACACGTCATCCAACCTCGTCTACGTACCGTCGAACTGCGCAAATCCACCGGTGTGCGACGTTGGCGGCGCGTATCTGCACAAAATTGACGGCGTGACCCGGTCGTTCATCTCGTCGGATGCCGTCGCGCTGCCGGCGGTCGGCACCGGCGTGGTGTTCGACGAAGTGAACCGCTCGGTCTACGTGGCGATGGTCAACGACCAGGTCGCAGTCGTGGATCCAGTGGCAAAGACAGTGCTGCAGGTAATCGATGTCGGCAGCCAGCCGAAAGGCATGGCCATCAATCCGGTGACGCGGAAGCTCTACGTGACGAACAGCAACGCCAACTCGGTCAGCGTGATCGATCTCGCGACAAATGCGGTGGTGAAGACGGAATTCGTGTTCAGCAACGCGCCGGAGCGTGTCGCCGTCGATCCGATCATCAACCGCATCTACGTGGCAGGATACGGCAGCTTCCTGGTCGATCGGATCGACGGCAACACCGACACAAACATCGGCTACCTGTCGGTCAACTGCAGCTACCCGAATGACGTCGCGGTCAATCCGCTGAACCGCGACCTGTTCATGCCGTGCTGGTCAGACGGGCAGTTCCTGACTTACCGCTACCTCACGCACTAGCCGCTACAACCGCAGCCGCAGGTTGATGTCCACGAGCACGGCATCTGGCGTGTCCACAAACACCACGCGATTCTCGACGCGCCGGATGATCATCTTCATCGGCGGTCCCTTACCCTTGCCACGTCCCCTGTTGCCGCGCCGGTAATAGACGACCTGGTCGGCGCCGACCGTTTCGATGCGAATGACTTCATAACCTTGACGCCCCAGCACCTCGCGCGTCACCGACACGGCGCGGCTGGGGGCGACTTCGAACTCTTTCTTGTGACCGTGCCCCTGCGCAGCGACCGGAGGGGGTGCTGCGGCGAGCACGAGGAGACCAGCGAGAAACAAGAGCGAGCGCTTCATGACGAGCCTCCTATGGAGGGACGACATCCTACCCCATAGAAGAGCAGAGTTGTGTGATCCCGGTCACTTCAGCAGCAGCTTCGCGATCGTATTCAGCTGCATGTTGCTCGTGCCTTCGTAAATCGTCCCGATCTTCGCGTCACGGTAGAAC
>WNFY01002366.1_pt1 | contig 17939 bp, 25 predicted proteins | sample 5400091 | NCBI WGS metagenome assembly WNFY01 (sample SAMN13153364, study PRJNA577476) | soil metagenome | isolation source: 60 cm soil or saprolite under grassland replicate 1 | place: USA:California | collected 2016-06-15
GTGCTCGTCGACCTGCGGACGGTCATAGCCCCGCATCACCGTCACGAACTCACGCGGCGGGGCTTCCCCGAAGAAATTAGTCAGCTGAGCGTCAATGTCCGATTGCATGTGGCCTGATCCTGGCTAGACGTGACGACGAGGGAGTGTTCACGGTTTGCGGCGGGTGATCGGGCCGGCCATCCGCACCGCGGGCCTCAGGCTCCCGCTCCCACCCAAGTGACACGCACACTACTCTTACCCCGGGGGTGTTGGCGGGGCCTTCACGCTCCACCGCTTACGCCGCATAGTCGCCAATATGCAGTACCGGTACCCCGTGACGGCGCGGCCGCCCGCGGCCAGGGTGCGGACACCCCTGCAAGCGATCAGAAGAATCCTCACGATGCAGTGGCCGCAGCGGATGACCGCGCGTCCTGGAAGGCGACGATAAGAACGACGTCGTCCGGTTCCTCGTAGCTGTAGATGATCAGCATCCATCGCCACGGCCCGAGGATGACCCGCATCGGCGCCCAGCGTCCCTCCAGTTGCCGGCCGATCCGGGGAAACTGCTCAAGGACGCGAAGTGAGCGCTGGACACGCAGCCTGGCATCGACCGGAAGGCTGTGCGTGATGATCATGCGGTCGAGGTCGCTGACCGCGGGGACGCTGAGCCTGACCTTGGCCAACGTTCAGAGCTCGTCCAGGGCGATCGTCTCGCCCGCGCGGGCGCGCTCGAGGCTCTGCATTGCGTGTTCGTAAGCGCCCGGGATCCCGTCGAGCACCGCGACGATATTACGTGCTTCCGGGTCGGCTTCCTCGATCGCCACGGAGAGCAGTGACCGCGCAAGGGTGCCTTCCTGGACATGGGTGCGCTCGGCGAGCCGCGCCAGCCGGGCGGCGTGCTCCGGGTCGAGCGTGACGTTCAGCCGGTGGCCAGGTCTCTCCATGAGAACCAGTGTACTACACGGACCAGCACGAAACGTGTACCCATCTCCCAGCAGCTCGGGCGCACGGGAATACCTACAGGGGCTTGATTCAACGGAACGGCCAGTGGCGATAGCGAGCTGAGGACCGCTGGGTTGCCGCCACCGGCCGTTCGGATGTAACCGGGCTCCGTGGCGGGAGGATGGAAGACTTGCCACGTGCCTAGGCGTACGTGGCTGGACAGCAAGATCGACGTGTTCCTGGAGGAGCTCGCTGCGTCCGGCATGCACCTCGACCGGCAGCGTGCCGGTGAGCTGATCACCGGGCAGGTCCGTGCCGTAACAGCCCTCATGAGGGTCACCGAGGCAACTGCCCGCACTTATCTCGGTGACGAGATCATCACGGACATGGCACGGCGGATGCTGTTCGAGGTCGCCGGCGAACGGCCCGGCGCCGACCTGATGGAGGCGCCGCGGACCGTGCCGCTGCCGCTGGCCCTGGTGGGGATCACCGTCGCGGCCCTGGCCGAGGCGATGCAGGTACGGGCGGCGAACGAGCCGCCCGATCATCTCAGGGACGTCATCACTACTTATGCGCAGACGCTGTCCGGGCTCGGGCAGATCACCGCCGACACCCCGGCAGGGCAGGCCGGCAACCCGGCGGAGATCTTGTTCCCGTCGGCGTTGCTGCGCCGCGTGGCCAGGTACATCAGCGGCGCCGCCGACCTGGCTGCGGGCGGCGGCAAGCTCCCGGACGGGGTTCCCGAGACGGCACGCGGCCAGCTGGCCGCGACCCTGCGCCGGGACGCTGACGGACTGATCGCGATCGCGGCCACCGACTGATTCTTATGGCCGCCAGCACTCTTCCGGGATCCGAACGGCCGGTGGCGGCAACCGGGGTGGACCTGCAACGGAACCGGAACGCACGTTAAGCCGGTTCGGGGAGGGTCAAACTGGGGGGCTCGGGGGGCCTGCCCGCCGTGGCAGAGCTGGACTCAGTTGAGATCCGTCTTGCCGGTACGGCCGGACCGCCCGGTCCTCTCGGCCAGCTCGATGAGCCCGCGGAGGGCGTCGGCGGCCTGGCCGAGTTCGGCAGCGGCGCTGGTGAGCCTGGCGGTGGCGGCGGCCTGCCCGGCCGGGGTGGTGACGGTGGTGCAGTCCTGCCGGAACGCCAGGAGCTGCTGCAGGCCGGTGGCGGCCTGCCGGGCGGCGTCCAGGAGCACGTCGGCGCCGGGGGCGCGCGGGTCGGGTTCGAGCGCGGCCAAGCCGGTGACCACGCCCATCGCGCGGGCGGCCAGGTGCAGCACCGGGTCCGGCATCCCGGTGACCGCGGCGGCGTGCAGCGCCAGCCCCTCGGCCGCCGCGATCTGCTCCGCCGCCACGCCCCGCTCGATAGCCAGGGCCCCGGCGGCCATCGCCTGCGTCTCGGCGGCACCGAGCAGCGCCCTGGACAGCCGCAGCCGGACCAGGGCGACCTTCTCCCTGCCCCGGCCGACGTCCAGCCCGATGCTGAATGTCCTGGTCAACAGCGCCTCCAGCTGCGCGACGTCCAGGACCACCGCCCCGCCCCCGGGCACACCACCTCGGCTCATGCACAGCAACGCTACCTACCGCGGCCGGGCGAACATCCTGAAACGCCCGAACCGGCTTAACGTGCGTTCCGGTTCCGTTGCAGGTCCACCCCGGCTCCCTGGGCACGTCGAGCATGACACGATAGGAGACCACGCGGAGCCTCTCCCCGGTAGCGGGTGTTCTTCAGCGAGACTTCTTCTACCGGGGGCTCCGCGCCTTCCCGGCGATCTCCGCTAATGTCCGCGTGTCTGCCTGGACGTCCGCTACATCACGTTTGCCCGACTCGTCCTTGCTGGGAAAACCTCAGTGGCCAGCCCGGGCCCGGCCGGCGGCCGACTACGACATCTCGTCCACCCCGAGCCGTGCACGAGGTGAAGAACGCCGCCGTGCACGAGGTGAACGAGGCCGACGCGCACGCGCCCCGGGCCGTCCGGCCAGGGGCGCGTGCCACTTAAGCATGACAGGGTCAGCGTTAGCTACCGACTGCCCGGATGGCGTCCAGGATGAGCTGGGGGCAAGCGTCCAGCGCGTGGCCGAGGGCAGATTCGAGCGGAACGGTGTTAGGGCTGGCGTCTACGTCGAGGTGGCTGGTCCAGCTCGCAGGTTCGTAGCGGGCGAGCATGGACAGCGCGAACAGCAGAGCCCACCACGCCAGCAAGGGGTGCAGCGCGGTTTTATCGCCCCCCAGGGCAGGGAAGACCCAGCGGTCGTCGTTTCCGCGGTAGGGCAGGGTACGCCTGTCCTCGAAGTCCTCGAGGAAGGTCACGTACTTGGCTGGATCGATGGGGTCGGGCCAGGGCCAGCAGCGCACGACCATCCCGGAACCGGTCTGCGGGTCATCAGGAATGATCCCGTCGGCGAGGCGGCTTGGGCTGCTTCCCGCCAGCGAGGGGTAACCGGCGAGGAAGTCACGGACCGCTCGCTCTGGGTCAGCGGCACCGCCAAGACGTGCGGGCAGTCCGTGCACCCATCCGTGGACTTCCTGCGGTTCGACAAAGCCTTGCACCTCGAAGCGCAGCGGCGGCAGGCACTCACTGGTGCGGGCGAGCGGTTGGTCGAGCAGGCCGGGGATGCTGGCCCAGATCTGGCCAAGCTGCGCGCCGTCGGGCAGGGTACCCGACCGTAGCATCGGCGCCAGCTGTGTGAAGCTCCCCGTGCCCTCGTCGATCACGGTGAGCTCGTGCAACGGAGGGCGCTGGTTCAGGCTTGGTGCCTTGATGCCGTGGCCGGTCAGCCTGAAGTTGTTGTTGTCGGCTGCGGTGGAGGCTGCGGCGATGGCCCGGCCTGCCTGGCTCAAGCCGTAGAAGAGCTGGATCGGGCGGGATGCGTATCCGATCGTTTCCGCGGCGGTGAACAACTGCTCGGCCTGTTCGAGCGCGGAGCAGAAGACATGCTTTCGGTCGCCTCTGTACGCACGGCCGGGTGGTTGGTAACGGAGCGCGCGGATGTGTCGCCAGATCGTCGCGCGGCTTGGTGGTGCCGCAGCCGCCTCCCACCTGCTGAGCCGAGGGCTCACCGTGAGCGGCTAGGGGATGAAACGGTGCACGGCACGCCGTCATTGTTCCATGTCAGGGGGCTGAAGCTCGACGTCGAGCCCGGCAGGTACCAGTCCCAGCAGGAACTCCGGGTTCACTACTCCATATTGGCCGCTATGCCTCGCGGGTGAGCTGCTCGGCGTCGGCGCGGGGACAGCGCCCGGGCGCGGTCTAGCCGCGGCTTACGGCGAACGAGCAGCCCGACGCGGCGTGAGCCAGCGACGCGCCCGCCTCCTTAAGCGCAACTCCTGGCGGGCGGAGCGCGCCCGCACAGACCGGGAATGTCAGGGCACGCCGCTACCCTCCGGGTATGGACGGCGAGCTGATCGTGGGGCTGCCATACTGCTGCGGCCAGCACTTGGTCATCGTCGAGGCGGTGGTGCTCGACGGCGCCGACAGGCTGGACACGGCCGGTTCACCAGCGTCTCATCGCGGGCTAGGCCGCCGGTGGCGGTGTAGTCCGGGTCGGCCTGCGGCTCGAGCCACGCCTGTAGCTGGGACCAGGCAGACCAGACTGCAGGCAGAGCAGCGCCGACAGAAGCTGGACAGCGCCGCGCCTGGCGAGTGACACTGCAAACGGACAATATTGAATCTGTTATCGCACTGACCCCCCTTCGGGGAACTGTGTTCGATAGTGGCTACGCGACCAGAAAGGGAGTTCCTCAACGTCACAGCTGTTGTGAGGGAGGCCCATCGAGGGTGGAACGGCGAAGGTGGCAGGGCTAGGGGCGTGATGAGGTGATGGCTAATTCCGGGGGCGGGCCCGCCGGCGAGGCGCGCTTGGGTTCAGTCGGCCAGACGGATGCGACCGCCCGCGAGCGTGAGCTCATCGCCCGGCTGACTCGCCGGCGTGCTGCATCAGGTCTCTCGCAAGCACAGGTAGCAAGGCTGATGAAGACTTCACAGTCTGCCGTGGCAAGGCTTGAATCTGGGCGGCATGATGCGCAGCTTTCTACCCTGACCCGGTATGCCGAAGCTCTGGGGCTTTCACTGGACCTCGTTGAGGACACAGAAACACAGGCGGAGGTACCTAGCACGGGTCCCAGGGCCGGAGCTGCTGAAACTCCCCCAGAGGGACTGGTTTTCCTTGAACAGCCGCAGCACGTAGCATCGCCCCACGGCGACGCCAGGGCAAAGGCGGGGCCAGGGCGCAAGCCGAAGGGCAGCGTGCCGGTCGTCATCCCTGAGACCCCGGACAAGCCGGATCCCGATCACGTGCTGACCTGGCGGCAGCGCAAGGTGCTCCAGGTCATCAGGGAATCGGTGCAGCAGCGCGGCTACCCGCCGTCGATGCGCGAGATCGGCGAAGCGGTCGGGCTGACCAGCACGTCGAGCGTCTCGCACCAGCTGAGCACTCTGCAGGCCAAGGGCTATCTGCACCGGGACCCCGGTCGGCCGCGGATCGTCGAGGTGCGCCTGCCCGGCCACCCGGCGGCGCGGCCGGAGCCCGGCCGGGATAAGGACGAGGCGGCCGAGATACCCGGCATTGACATCCCGTCACAGAAGACTGCCTACGTGCCCCTGGTGGGGCAGATCGCCGCGGGCGAGCCGATGCTGGCCGAGCAAGATGTGGAAGATGTCTTCCCGCTGCCCAGGCAACTGGTCGGCGAGGGCACGCTGTTCCTGTTCAAGGTCATCGGCGACTCCATGATCGGCGCCGCCATCGCGGACGGGGACTGGGTCGTGGTCCGGCAGCAATCTCTCGCGCGAGATGGCGACCTAGTCGCGGCAGATATCGATGGTGTGGCGGCGGTGAGGACGTACAAGCAGGGCGACGGGGACATCTGGCTGATCTCTCACCACCCGGCATACACGCCGATCCGCGCTGATAAGGCCAGCATCCTCGGCCGCGTCGTCACCATCTTGCGCACAGTCTGATCCGCAGCCCTAAACCCTTCCCCAAGTGGGGTTCGGCCCGGTACGCCGCGCGAGACAGCCACGGCCTGGGGGCCGCAGCCCAGAAAGCGGGAGCGCGCGCTGACCAACGAGACAGCAGCGCCACTTGATGAAGCCTCCGATCGGCACACCAAACCAGGCAGTCCCACTAAATCGAATCTATACCTCTCATGAGATCGAAGTTCGATATCGGTTGTGGACTCCGCCTTCGAAAATAGTTACGCTAGCTGGTATGGGATTCGGATATGGTCAGTTCAGAGATTCGGGCAACTCAATGCAATCACGCGAACACCGCACGAGGCCGCGTAAGGTCAGGGTCCGGCGGGCCTTGACCAAGCTGATGCTCGTATTCGCCCTGCTCTTCGGGAAGCGGCGCCCCACGATCACGGCAGCGGACGTATTCCGCTGGCCAATCCCCTGCGTGATACGGCAGGTGCAGCGGTCCGTGCCAGCCGGAGCAGTTGAGGCGCGGTACGGCAGCGAAGCCCTCAAAACTGGTCGCACTGAACACGGCCCTGGCGTCGAAGCTCACGCCGCCGGCCCTGGCGCAACCCTCGGCGACCGCCTTGTCAAACCCCGCGGAGCCTTCCAAGCTCGGCGCCGTCGGGTCCGGCGCCGCCTCCGGTACGCGCTCCGCCGGGTCCGGCGCCGCCTCCGCAACCCGCTCCGCCCGGGCCCGCGTAGCCCCCGAAGGTCACCCCGTCGGATCAGGCGGCGCCCTGGGCAGCGCCCAGCTGAACCGGGCAGCTGACAGTGCTCCGAGGTCGCGCGATAACCGGACCCGAGCACTACCGCTACGCCCGAGCAACTCGCCACCGAGGCATACAAGGACCACGGCCAAGGGGGAAGGGCAGGAGACCGCCGCCCCTGGGCCGCTGTCGTGCAGGTTCACGCCGCCCTCGCACTCGCCGCCCTGCGGTGGACCCGGCCAGGCAGAGGGACGAACGGCGCAAAGCCACGGTCAGGCCCGACAGGACCTGACTTCCGGCGCGCAACTCTGGCGTCCTCCCGTCGTGGGTGACCGCGCCGGGAGGCCACGGCTCGCGGGCAGCCGACCTGATCTGACCTGACCCCGTTCCGCATCCCGCCATCAGAACGTGATAATGACACATTATCTCTGATAGGCCGCTCGCCGTCCTGCAGGAACGGCACCCGTGACTGGACCTGACTCCAGCGTGTTATCTCTGATAGCGCCAAAATGACAGTGGCTGGTGCCACCATGGGCCGCGGTTAGGGAGGTAGGCATGAGCACTCGGAACACCGGGGCCGTCAGGAGCGGCACCATGCTCAGCCCGGTCGAGTTGGCGGTGCGGCTGGATGAGGACCTGGTGGCACTCATGGCCGCGAGCTGCCAGCACGGCCGGGCTGAGCATGTGAACCCGTCACCGGATGTGCAATATCAAGAAGGTGATCGCGCCCGCGACGGGGCTGCCGGTCACCACCACCCAAATCACGCAGAGCCGGGCCGTGCGGGCGTTGCTGCCCAGCGCATAACGGATGACTTCCCAGCGCGAACTGCCGTGACGCGGTTCCCGGGGTGTGGGTAGCCTCATAAGCAAGGCCTCCTGTTCCGATAAAGGGGTCTATGAGGTACTGGCGGCTCCCCTGTTCCCGCAGGGGGGTCGCCGCCCCGTTTCCGGGACGGCTGCGAGCCGCTGCAAACCGTTCTAGCCCATGGCTCTGACATTCTGGCGTGCCGCGTACACATGCTCTGACCTGCGAAAATGCTCGGGCTAACCTGCTAAAACGCAGGTCAGCGCCCATGCAGCAACTTGGTGACCAATGTGTGGACAATCTGCTAAACCGCAGGTCAGCGTACACATGAGGGGTCAGGTTGCCCTCGTTTCCGCGCCTCTGTCCACGTAAAGCTGTGGAAAACCGTTCGTAGAGGTCGAACAGGTCTTCGGCTGGGTCGAGTCCTCGTAGAACAGGTTGACCACGGTCCGGCCGTGAGCCTGGGCGGCGAGAGCGCTCCGCTCCCCCGACAGCTCCAGGGCCATTGCCTCGGACTCGCAGGATCTATGCCCTGGCTGAGTCAGTAAGTTGCCCCGGCTGCTAGAAGGGCGGTTCGTCGCTGTAGCCACCATCGTTAGTCCACGGGTCGGTCTTGGCGGACGAGGTCCGTGGCGTCGGCTCCGGCGGGGGCGGCGGGGTGGGCCGTGGAAAGGGCGGAGCGTCGGCCTCTTCCTCTAGGGCGGCATCCCACAACCGCTGGACGTACTGCCAGTTAGTCTCGACTTCCTCATAGCGGTCGTATTCGCTCCAGCGTGAGGCGTCAGGGTCGATTTCCCCCAGCTCGCAGAACACGCGGAAGACAGCGTGCACGCGGTCCCGCTCCACGGGCAGGACTTTCCCCGTGATCATTCGCCGGATGGTCTCTGCGCTGGCGGTGACCTCCTTGAGCTCGGGGTCCGGATCGCGTTCGATCGCCTGGCTGATCTTCCGCAGCGGCGGGCGGCCCGCCGCACGGTAGTAACGACGCAGCTCGGTGACGAACTCTCGGCGTGGTCCTTCGGGCAGCTCTTCCTTGGAAGGCATCGGGATCGTTCGTGCCACTGCGCTTTCCTCCGTGTCTTGCTTTGTCACACGGAATCTACCGCTGACAACTGTCTTCGCACGGAGACTCGCGGAACCGCGTGTCTGCCGCACGGTTGTCAACGTTTTGACCTGCTGTTTCACGGCATTTCGCGGTGAACCCAACGGTCTGGGGAGCCGCAAGGCTTGGAAGCGTGACGGAACCAGGAATCAGGTCAGTCGGCCCTGCGGCGCAGCCGTCGGCTACTGGCAGCGGCACTCGACCTAGGCGAGGCCTCGGCCGTGCGGCGGCGTGCGGATGGTGCACTTTCGGCGGGGCTGCCGGCTACGTGCTACGCGGCCCGGCCTTGGCCGCCGCCGGACTGGCCGCCGCCGTGGTCGTGGCGTGCACGATCGTCGCGCTGCGGTCGGTGCTGCTTGGCGACAGCGACCCGCGCTCGCCCTTCGTGCGGTTCATGCTGCTCACCTGCGTGCTGACAGGCCGACCGCCAGGTGATTACCTTCCGTCTGACCCCGGTGAGCGCTGACCGGGCGGTGAAGGGCTGGCCGGGAAGCCGCCACCCGCCTGGGCGGAAGCACCAAAGCACAAGATCGGCATCCCGGCGTTACATAAGATAAGCGCGCCACTCACCAATGTGCGAGAAGTGCGCGGAGAACCCGCGTACCGTATCGGCCATGGAAACGGGCACCCGTGAACGGCCGCCGATGGCCCATCGGTCGTGGTACCTGCGCGCCGACGTCGCCGACAGCCTGGCGGACGTCGTGACGGACCTGCATTTCACCACCAGGCGGCCACGGCACGAGATCCTCGCCGCCGTGATCAGGGTCGCTGTCGACCACCGCGCCGAGATCGAGGCACGGCTGGCCCAGGCAGGTGCCGCATGAGCCACCGGACCGCGCTCGCGAACAACAAGGGCGGCGTCGGCAAGACCGCGAGCACCGTCAACCTCGCGGCCGCCCTGGCCCGCCAGGACCGCCGCGTCCTGGTCGTCGACATGGACCCGCAGGCGAACACCACGCGTCGCCTGGCGGCCCGCCTCGCCCCGGACTCCCCCACTGTCTCCGAGGCCATCGCCGCGGCGGCCAGGGGATGCGCAGCAGACGCGATCGTCCCGTGCGGCTGGGATGTCGCCTACGCCAGCCGGATCAGCATCATCCCGTCCGCCCCGGATCTCGCGAACCGCGGCGGCGAGCTGCACCTGCTGGGCGCCGTCCGGCGGCTCGCCAAGGCGCTGGCCGGCGTCGATGACGACTATGACGCCACCTTGTTCGACTGCGAGCCCAGCCTCGGCCACCTCACCCAGCTCGTGATGGCGGCCGCCGACGACGTGCTGACCGTCGTCGAGCCCGAATACGACGCCGTCGAATCCGCGATCCGGCTCAGGGACTTCATCGAGGCCGCCCGCGAGGACCTCAGCAACCCGGACCTTCACGTGCTCGGCTACCTGCTGTCCCGCGTGCGGGATACCCTCGGCGCCCACAAATTCCAGCTCGCCGGCCTGCCGGCCATGTTCGGCGACGGCATGGTCTGGGAACCGGGCATCCCGGAACGCGCCGCGATCAAGGACGCCAACGAGTCCGCTGCCCCCGTCGAGCACGCTGGGCCGGTCGGCCGCGAGGTGGCCGCCCTGTACGACGCGATCGCCCTCCGGTACCTCGCGGCCGTAGGCGTCCCGGCATGAGCCCGAAACTACAGCGGCAGCGCCCTGAGCCCGAATCCCACCTCGTCCGCAAGCCCGAGCCGATCAGGACCGGCGCGGAAAGCGCGGATGCCGCCCCCGATTCCCCCTCCCCCGCGGCCGAGAGAGCGATCCCGGAACCCGCGGCGATGGCCAGGCCGTCACCGCCGGAGCGGACCACGCCCAAAGCGCAGAGACGCGCTCCGCGCACCCAGCCAGACACCCCGGCCAGGCCGACCGCACGGGACCTTGCCGCCCCGGCCAGGCCGAGCATCGCCCGAGAGGCGCTCAAGGCCGACGTACCCGCCGACCTCGCCTTGCTGCACCGGCTCCGCCGCTACCGGCTCGACACCGGGACCGACATCCGCGACCAGGTCGCGATCGCTGTCGACGAATGGCTGACCAGCCAGGGCTACTGAAGTACGCGCGCCCTTTCGCCAGTACATGCGTACGCGGTCACCTGGCCACGTACCCACCTCATTACGCGTGGGTACGTACGTACGAACTTAAGAACGTACGCGATGCTCTCGAGAACATACCCAGACCCCCGTGTTCGCAGGTCCTACGCGGCCGAACGGCCAGATGCCACGCCGCCGGTGGCGGCCTGCTTGCTTGGCAAGTAGCGGAGGACCGCTATGTCTCCGACCGCCTGGACGCCGGCCAGTACCATACGGCGCCCGGGGCCATCCGGGAAGACGGCGGGGTTGACAAACCTCGGTGCCGCCGGGTCGCCGATGAAGAACGGGGCGACTGCCAGCTGTATCTCGTCCGCGAGCCCGGCCGCCAGGAACTGCGTGTGGACGGTGCCGCCGCCCTCGACCATCAGCCTGCAGATCCCGCGCTCTCCGAGATCATCCACTATCGTCGCGAAGTCCAGCGTCTCGCCCGTGCTCGCCACCTCCGCGAGCTCCCCGAGCCGGTCCCGCACTTTGCCTGCGGCGGAATCGGGGGCGTACACGAGCTTGTCGCCGCCGTAGTGCCAGAATCTCAGATCAGGATCGAGGTCGCCGCTGGTGGTCAGGGTCACTTTCAGCGGGTAAGGCGGCAACCCGCGTGCCTCCCGCTCAGCCCGGCGCTCAGGAGACTTGACCAGAAGACGCGGATTGTCGCGTCGGAGCGTGACCGCGCCGATCATGATTGCGTCGCTCTCCGCGCGCACCTGGTCGACGCGGTCGAAGTCCTCGTCGTTCGACAGCAGCAGCCGCTCCGCAGTGGTGTCGTCAATGAAGCCATCGACCGACATGGCGCAGCTCAGGAGCACGTACGGGCGAGTTCCCATCTCAGCCTGTCCTCTCGGTGGGCAGGACGCTGGTTAGCGCGTCCTGGAAGTCGGCAACCGCGGGCAGCGTCGCCCACGGTGCCAGGCCAGTGCCAACCCGGGCCAGTTCGTCAATGACCCGGCCAGACTGCGTATCGTGCGCGATGGCAACGGCTTGCATGCCAACGCCAGCAGCCCGTTCGGGTTCACGTGCCCCGGCGTGGGCCAGGGCCTCCCGCGCGAGGTACACGCCGCGGTCGCGCCGGAACGCTGGCGGCAGATCCCGGATCGCCTGCTGGAATACCGTGGCCGCCTTCGCGTGATCACCGAGGGCGGAAAGGCAGCGGCCGCGCTGCACATCGATGTAAGCGCAGTCCAGCCACGTCGCCCACGGGGATTCAGGGTTGTCATCGAGTCGGTCAGCCATCTCGCGAGCCCCATCGATGGCGCGCAGGCATGCCGTGTGCTGTCCGGCGAGGGCATAGCCATGCGCGCCATAGGTGGCCGCCGTTGCTTTCAGCCTGCTCCCCTTCCGCGCCATGCCGCCCGCGGCGATGGCCAAGTCAATAGCGCTGGTCGCGTCACACATATCCCCGGCGAGCTGGCTTTTCCGCGCCATGACGTAAGTGGCCATCTCGCGGTCGGCGGCCGCGTGGGACCACTCAAGCGCGCGATCGAGCCAGAAGCCTGCCGCCTGGAAGTCGCGGGCGTCCTGGTGGAGCCAGCCTGCGAATTCGGCGTATTGCGCCTGCATGGTCAGGAGCGTTTGCCGGTCGGCGCCGCGGCGGTCGGCGCGCAGTTGTCGGATCACCTGAATCTGACCAAGGACGGCTGGGAGTACGCCACCGGGCCCGAACAAGTTGTCAGTGTCGATCAGGGCGCGCCTTAGCTGCTGCAATGTCTCAATAGGGTTCATCTCCGCAGCGGCTGAGGTCTGCAGTCTCGCGCCGAATGGGCCGGGGCCCGCCGCCGTGGCGATAGCGGCGAGCGCCGCTGTGCCGAGGCCGCCAGACAGGAATGTACGGCGAGGGATAGACACCCAAATAATCCTTCCGTCAAGTGCCCGGCAAGGAAGGACGATCTCACTGCCGTCCTGCATCGCGGCATCATCCGGGCATGGCCCCGCAGGCTCGGATGCGGGCAAGAGCGGCGCCGCGAGGGCGGCGCCCGGTACACCCTGCGCAGCGTCGACGGCGGCCATGCACACGTCAGCGGGTGGGACGACTAGGCCTCGCTCCCATCGCTCAAGGCAGTAGGCCTCTACCAGGTAGCCGAGAGCGTCGCTCAGGTAGGCGGCGAAAGCGTCATGATCCATCCGGAGTTTTTCCCGGGCAGAACGAAGCCGGGCCGAGGCCACGCTTGCCCAATCGGGCCGGTAGCCACGTCGTCCGGCGAGGCTGATCACCGTCGCGTCCGAGCTAGCCGAGCTGTTCATGCCTATGCTCCTCAGCCGCCCGTACATGAGGACCTGGGACGCGCTGGCGCAGGTCTCTGATGATGACATCGTGATCCCGCACCATTTCCCGCAGCTCGGCGATCTCGGCGCTGAGTTTGGCTACGGTCTGCTGGTCAGGCTGAGTGTCGCCAGGGACGGCCGTAACGACTGACCCCTTGCCCTGCACGGTGTCGATCAGCCCCTCGCTGCGCAGGACCTCCATCGCCGCGCCCACAGTCCCCTGCGCAACGGAGTACTCCACGGCCAGCGATCTGACCGTCTTGAGCTTGTCGCCGGGCATCAGCTGCCCTGACCGGATCTGCTCGCGGATCTCCGCTGCGATCTCCAGGTAGGGCACCCGGGATGCCTTCATTGCTGCCACGACTCCCAGCGTAAGCGTGCTGACTGTCTTAGAACAATTGGTCACTTCACCAGGCTGCACAACCGCCACAGTGTTCAAGAGTATTGATTGTCTTAGACTGTTGGAGCATCATGGGAGCACCCAGGCACCCAGATTCCTACCAGGAGGCCTCATGACAACGGCAGCGCCACCGGGCGTCGGACGAGAACGCGCGGTGACCTACCTGACCAGCGAACTTGATCAGCGCGTGCGGACATGGGCGGCCTTGCTGGGCCTTCCCGCCAGCCACCTGCTGGCCAGAGTGATCGCCGATGTGACGCCCTCACGTGACCAGCTGGCTGAGATGGTGCGCGCACCGGATAGAACGTCCCCGGCGCTAAGCACACCGGGGCAGCAGATCAGTGCCACGCTCGATAGTCGGCCGGACACGGTCCTCGCGGCGCGCGGCCAGGTGGCACGGTGAAGGCGCGGAAGGCGGCGTGCGGTTACTGCGGGGAGCTGCGGGCCGTGCGGCTCGATGGCCGGTTCCGCGAGCATGCGGGGACCGGCGGCCGGCGGTGTGCCGGGGGCGGCCGGGTCGTGGCGATCACGGCTGGCGAAACGCAGCCGGGGGACGTGATCGAGTTCGCGACCGGCCGCCAGGCCCGGGTTGCCATGGTGCTCGTGCCGCCTCCTGCGGACTCCGCGGCGTGCTACGTGACGATCTGCCATGACACCGCCGATGTTCCCACAGGTTCCCCGGTGCTGGTGCTGACCGTGTGCTTCGCGGACACGCTGGTGCGCCTGGCCGGAACCACGGCGGCCGCGCCTGCCCCGGCGGATGAGGGGGTGGCGGCTTGACGCGCGCCGCCAGCAGGAGAACGAAATCCCAGCTCGCAAGCTTGCGGCCCCGGCGTTGCACCGCCAGGGCCGCGATGGGCCACGCAACTCCAGTGCAGTCAGAGAGGACGACCCGTATGACCATCATGGCAGGTCAGGCCCCAAACGTCACGCGGCTGCCAGCCCGGGAGCTATCCCGGCTGGTCATGGCCGCGGCACGCCGCCCGTGCGGCGCGCCCGGCGCCAACCCGGAGGAATGGTTCAGGCCGGAGCCGCGGCGCCGGGATTACCCCGATGACCAGGCGTACGCCGTGGCGCGCGAGCGGTACGAGTACGCCGCCCGCGCCCTGTGCCGCTTCTGCCCGGTCGAGCTGGAATGCCTGGAACGGGCCATCCAGCAGGAAGGACCCCGGCCCGGGTCCGGGATCGCCGGCGGGCAGGCCCCGTGGCAGCGGCAGGCCATCAAGGCCAGCCGCGGGATGGCGGTGACCCGGTGACCGGCCAGCGCCCGGCCCGGTCCGGGTACGAGACCCAGGCCACCCGCCTCCTCGAGCAAGAGAGCGGCGACGACGCGGCCCGCCAGCTCGCCGCTACCCGGGCGATCGGGTACGCGATCTTGGCGCTGCGGGACCACCTCGCCGACCAGTTCAGCGACCTGTCCGACGCGGTCGTCGCTGTCGCCGACCAGGTCGGGGATCTCGCGGTCCCGGTGGACCAGCTGGCCGAGAACGCCGACGTCGTCCGGGCCATGGCCAAGGGCCCCGGCAAGAGCGCCGCGATGCATCGCTACCTGCATCGTTTCCTCCGCCGTCACCCCGGCGCCGTGGCCCGCGTGTACGACCTCAAGGACCCCGACGAGGCAGCAGCGTGGACCCAGGACCAGATCGGCCGCCAGCCTGAGGGAAGTGATGGGCAGTGACCGCGCTTACCTCCGGGCAGGCGGCATTCCTGCGCTCCCTGGCCGCGCGGATCACCGCCCAGCCCATGCTCCCGCTTACTCCTGAGTTCACGGCCGCGCTGGTGGCGGGCGCGGCGATGCTGCCGGAGGCGCTCGCCGACCTGGATGAGGCCCGGTCCCGGCTGGCGCTGATGCGCGCCGAGTACGCCGCCCTGCTGGCCGCTGCCCGCGCCGCGGCGGCCGCCGCGCAGGCCGGCGATGCTGACCCGCTCGGCTATGTCCGGGGTGTGCTCGAGGGCCGGGGGCAGCTGCCTGCGGCCGGGGCGCGCCCGGCCTGGATCGTGGCGGATGCCCGCTCGGCGATGGCCCTGACCGGGGCGGGGTGGCCGTCATGAGCGGATGGCTTGACGGTGAGCTCGCGGCGGTACGCGGCGAGCTTTGCCGGGTCGACGGCAAGTGCGGCGTGCTGACGGCGATCGCCACGGGGGCGGCCGCGTTCAGCGCGACCCAGACCGGTCATGGCCCGGTTGCTGCCCGCACCGCGATGGCCGCGGCCGGGATGGTGTTCGCCGCGGCGGTGCTGGTGCTGCTCGCGGCGCTGCGGCCGCGGTTCGGCACGGCGGGGTGGTGCCGGTACCTGTCGCTGTCGGCTGAGGACATCTCGGACCTGGACCGCAACGGCCGCACGGGCACCTGCCCCGCCCCCACCACGCGGGCGGGCGATCTGGCGGCCGAAGACCTGGGGGTCCTCGCCCGGATGACTCACGCGAAGTACCGGCGGGTGCGCCTGGCCGTCGACCTGGTCGGCGCCGGGGTGTTCTTGCTCGGCACCGGGGTCGTGGCGGGGGTGATCGCGTGAGCACGTGCGTGATGACCTTCCCGGGCCGCCCGGAGTCGGCGGGTGCCGCGCGGCGGTGGGCGGCCGGGTGCCTGCCTGGCTGCCCGTCGGCCGCCGACGTGGTCCTGTGCGTGTCCGAGCTGGTCACCAACGCCGTCACCCACTCCCGGTCGGGCCTGCTGCCCGGCGGGAAGGTGCGGGTCCGGATCGCGATCGCGCAAGGAACGTGGGTGCGGGTCGAGGTCCGCGACGACGGCCCGGCCGACTGGGCTTGCGCTGCGGCCGCGCCGGGAGCGATCACGGAGCCGGGTGAGCTGGCCGAGGACGGCCGCGGCCTGTGGCTGGTCCGCGAGCTGGCCGGCGGCCATGCCGGGGCCGGCGGCCATGCCGGGTCAGACGGCAGGGGCCTGTACTGGGCCCGGCTGCCGTGGACCCCCGGGGAGGACCCGCCGCCGGAGCCGTGGGGGGCGCGCTGGCTGGCGGTGATGGAGCGGGCCGGGTGGCGGTGCGAGTGCTCCGGGCAGTGCGGCCGGGCCGGGCACCGCTGCCCGTCCGGTCACGCCCCCGGCTACCCGCTGCACGTGGTGCCCGCCGTCCCCGCCAGCGCCGCGGCCGCCGCGGCGCTGCCCGCGTGTGCCCTGGTGGCGCTGTGCGCGGTGTGCCGGGCCGGGGCCGAGCGGGCGGAGCGGGCCGCAGCCCGGTCGGCGGCCGCGGCGCCGCAGCCGGACGCGCTGTTCGCCCCGGGCGGTGGTGCCCGGTGACCGGGTTCCTGGCGGCGGCGGTGCTCGCCTGGCCGGCCCGGCGGGCGCTGGCGCGCCTGGCGCCGGGCCGGATGGCCCGGATCGAGCGGGAGTGGCGGGACGTGCACGGCATGCCCCGCCGCCATCCCGAGTCCCTGACCCGCGCGCTGCGGCGCCGTGAGGAGTGCCGCCTGGCGGCGCTTCGCGCGGAGCTGTGGCCGCACGACGAATACGAGGCGGAGCTATGACGACGATGGAGGCGGCCCCGGTTGCGGGCCGGGCCCGGCCGCTGACGGACGGCGAGCTGACTGCGGCCTGGTGGGTCGGCGCGGCGGCGGCCGCGCTGGGCGTGCTGGGGTTCGTGAACAGCTTCCGGGCGGTGGCCCGGGCGGCGGTGTCCTCGTTCGGGGAGCTGGCGCCGACGGTGCCGCTGGGCATCGACCTGGCGATCGCGGTCTTCTCCGCGATGGACATCGTGCTGGCTCGGCTGGACATGCGGCCGCGGTGGGTGCGGCTGGTCCCCTGGTCGCTGACCGCGGCAACGATCTACCTCAACGTCGCGGACCAGGCCAGCTGGTTCGGGCGGGTCGCGCACGCGGTGTTCCCCGCCTTGTGGGTGGTGGCCGTGTCGCTGGCCGCGCACGTGATCCGGGTCCGCGCGCACCTGGCCTCGGGCACCGCGATCGACCGGATCCGGGTCTCCCGCTGGGTGCTGGCGCCGGCGGCCACGGCCCTGCTGTGGCGCCGCATGGTGCTGTGGGAGATCCGCTCCTACCCGGCCGCGCTGCAGCGCGAGCGGGCCCGGGTGCTGGCCCTGACCGGCCTGCAAGACGCCTACGGCGTGCTCGCCTGGCGGTGGCGCGCCCCGCGCCGGGTCCGCGCGCTGTACCGGCTCGGCGAGCACGAGGTCACACCGGACGCAACCCCGGCCGGGCCTGCTGGGCGCCGTGAGATCCCCGCAGCGGCACCGGACGACGATGGCCCGGCGGCCGGGGTCCGGGCACGGATCGCGGCCGTACGGGCAGACCGTACCCGCCTCCGGCGCCAGGCCCCGGACGACAGCCCAGTACGGGATGCCCGTACGGACGGCCCGGCGGACCGGGACGCGGTGGTGGCCGTGATCGCCGACGAGATCCGCGACGCGATCGAGGCCGGCGAGCGGTGGCGCCCGGATTACGCGGCGCTGATGGACGCCACCCGGCGCCGCCGGTCCTGGTGCGAGAAAGCCGTACGGGATGCCCGCATGGCCGTGTTCGACACCCCCGGTGACCGTACCGGCGACGACGACCGTACGGAAAACCCTGATGAGGCCCGTACGGGCCTGGCGCTCGCCGGGGCCGGCGGGCGCGCGCCCTGACCACCTGAACGTCCCCCGGCCCGGCCTGCAACCGCCAAGAAGCCGCCCGGGCCGGGGGCACCGGCCGAACCCGCGAAAGGGGGGCCGATTGGCTCACCGTATCCGCATCCGCCGCCG
>WNFY01012200.1_pt1 | contig 17938 bp, 16 predicted proteins | sample 5400091 | NCBI WGS metagenome assembly WNFY01 (sample SAMN13153364, study PRJNA577476) | soil metagenome | isolation source: 60 cm soil or saprolite under grassland replicate 1 | place: USA:California | collected 2016-06-15
ACGGCAAGCCGGTCTATCTCGCCGACATTTGGCCGTCTCAGCGCGAAGTGGATGAAGCCGTGCAGCACTCCATCTCTTCCGAAATGTTCCGCAAGACTTACGGCGAAGTCTATGCCGGAGACGAGCACTGGCAGTCTCTGCAGGTGCCCAAAGGCGACACCTACGCCTGGGAGCGTGATTCAACTTACATCCGTCTCGCGCCCTACTTCGACCAAATGCCTGCAAAGCCCAGCCCAGTATCTGATATCAAGAACGCCCGCGTGCTTGCGGTGCTCGGGGACAGTGTAACCACTGACCACATTTCCCCTGCGGGTTCCATCAAGAGAGATAGTCCTGCCGGGAAATATCTGCAGGAGCATGGTGTGAAGCCGGCGGAATTTAATTCCTACGGATCGCGCCGGGGCAATCACGAAGTGATGGTGCGCGGCACATTCGCCAATGTCCGCTTGCGGAACAAGATGGTCCCCAATCTTGAAGGCGGATTAACCAAGCACTTGCCCGATGGTGCCGAGATGACGATCTTTGAAGCGTCCGAAAAATATCTTGCCGAAGGCGTGCCTCTGGTGATCATTGCCGGCAAAGAATATGGCTCAGGTTCATCCCGCGATTGGGCGGCAAAAGGGCCAAAGTTGCTGGGTGTTAACGCCGTCATCGCCGAAAATTATGAGCGAATTCACCGCTCAAATCTGGTAGGGATGGGTATCCTCCCTCTGCAATTCGCTGCAGGAGAAGATGCGCACACGCTCGGGTTGACCGGAGATGAAATTTTCGAAGTCAGCGGCATTCGCGAGTTGATCGAGAAATTTACGCCCGGACTGTATCTCAAGGTCCGCGCGAGCGGTGCCGACGGAACAAAGGAATTCGACGCCCTCGTTCGGATTGATACTCCACAAGAAGCGCTGTATTACGCCAACGGTGGAATTCTGCAGTATGTGCTGAGGCAGTTGATGGCGGGAAGCAGAGAAACAGTGCACGCGTAGGTGATACTCCTTATCCGCAACCTCAGTCACTCAGCTGTGGTTCCACGAGAATAGTCAGGCCCATCCAGGAAACACCACTGCGCGATCGGTGCTAGACTTTGACGTTTCTCACGGTGTGGAATCCCAAATGGCGATTCAGCGAGTAGGAGTCATTGGCGCAGGCACGATGGGCAATGGTATCGCCCATGTATTTGCGCGCAGCGGATTTGAGGTAGTGCTGTGCGACATCGATCAGAAATTCCTCCACCGCGCGCTGGCGACAATCGCCAAAAATCTTGATCGCGAAGTCGCAAAGAACAAGATTTCCGAGGACCAAAAATCGGAAGTTCTTCAGCGCATTTCTGCCGTGACTGATCGCTCGCGGCTAGCGGTGTGCGATTTCATCGTCGAGGCCGCTTCCGAGAAGCTTGAGATTAAGTCGGAACTGTTTCGCGATCTCGACCCCATCTGTCGTCCGGAAGTAGTCTTGGCTTCGAATACCTCTTCCATTTCAATCACCAAACTTGCCGCCACGACTTCGCGGCCTGACAGAGTCATCGGCATGCACTTTTTTAATCCAGTTCCGGTTATGAAGCTGGTCGAAGTGGTGCGCGGTCTCGCCACTTCCGACGAGACTTTTCAAACTGTAAGAGACCTCGCACTCAAGCTGGAGAAGACGCCGGTCGAGGTAAACGATGCGCCGGGGTTCGTATCCAACCGCGTGCTGATGCCGCTTTTGAACGAAGCCATGTTTACGGTCATGGAAGGAGTGGCAACTCCTGAAGCTGTGGACGAGGTGTTCAAGCTGGGCATGGCGCATCCCATGGGGCCACTTACGCTCGCGGATTTCATCGGCCTCGACGTCTGTCTCGACATCATGCGGGTGCTGCATCAGGGGCTGGGCGATCCCAAGTATCGGCCGTGTCCTCTGCTCATCAAGATGGTGGATGCAGGCTGGCTTGGCAAAAAATCCGGTCGCGGATTCTACAAATACTAGCAATGCAAAAATCCGACGCGCTTGTCTATGGTCTTGCTGTGCTGCTAGGAATCTGCGCCGGAACGCTCGAGATCACCGCCAATGACATTCTGGCGACGGCGCTGTTTGTGCTGGTCTCCACTTTGGTGCTCGGGTTTATCCGGCCCCGGCAGGCTTGGCGATGGATCATCGTTGTCGGCGTATTCGTGCCACTGGCGCGCCTTGCCGCCTACCTGCTGTTGGGACAGAAACCTTACCAGAAAAGGCGTGGACGAATTGTTTCGGGCGCACTAAGGGCTGCGACTTCCCGACCAAAGTCCCGCTTAACCAAAAAGTTACTCCCAGATTCACAGTACTTAAATGTATGCTCCGAGCATGGGAGTTTCGGTTTCGGTGCTGGCCAGCGGGAGCCGGGGAAACGCCACACTTGTCGAAAGCTCCAGCGCACGCATTCTTGTGGACGCCGGTATCTCTTGCCGCGAAACTTTCAAGCGACTGAAATTTATAGGCCGCGATCCCCGGGAAATTTCCGCAGTGCTGATCACGCACGAACACTCCGATCACATCTCTGGGCTCGCAACTCTGGCAAAGAAATTAAAAGTGCCAATCTTCATGACGGGCGCAACCCATCAGGCGTGGGCGCGTACGGTAAAGGACGCTTCCGGCGAGCCGCCGCAAGTTGCGAAGCTGGAAGTGTTCTCGGCGGGGCGCTCGTTTCAGATCGCCGACATCACCGTAATGCCGTTCACCATTCCTCACGATGCCGCCGATCCGGTGGGATTCACGTTTCGCGCAGAGGGCGCGAAAGTTGCCGTGGTCACCGATCTCGGCTACATGCCGGCAAGCGTTTGCGACCACCTGCGCAGATGCGACGTATTGATCGTCGAATCGAATCACGATCTGGAAATGTTGCGTGGCGGCTCGTATCCTTGGTCGGTCAAGCAGCGGGTGATGAGCCGCGTCGGCCATCTGTCGAACGAGTCGCTGGCCCAATTTTTTGCGCAAGATTATGATGGAGGGGCATCTTACATAGTATTGGCGCACCTGTCGGAGCAGAACAACCATCCGGAGATTGCGCTGCGGGCCGCAGAAAATGCTTTGGGCCTGCAGATGACATTGCTGCAAAACCGGGTCATGCTGGCAGCGCAGAATGCGCCGACTGAAACCATCCGTCTATAGCCTGTATGAGCGAATGCATTGATCCCGTTGTGGGCAAGATTCTGGCAGGCTGGCGCTACGACATTTCAGGCCTGGCGCCGGAGATGTGCGGCGACTATGAAGAGCACTTGGCCGCCTGCGAGCGCTGCCGTTCTCGCCAACGTCTGCACCGTGGAATTGATGTCGGTCTGATTGCGCTTGCGTCGGTTTCTGCCGGAGTTTTTCTGCTGGCCTTTGGCGTCATCCATCATTTTGCGCCCCGACACACATTGATTCTCGAACTGGCAGCCCTTGCCGGATTTGCCCTGTCGGCGCTGATCTGGCTGGCCGTCGCGGTTGCGACCCCTGCTCCCATGGCCGTGGTGGATGCCGCCCGGCTGGGCGCGCGCCACGTACACGACCGCCTGCCGCAGGAGATTCGCGAACGCCTGCCGGAAGAACTGCGTATGAAGCTCACCGGATCGTAACCGTCCCCAATGACCCGGGTCGGATTTTCCAGGTGTTGACAGCAGTATCCTATACTGATATATCAGTATTCGATATATCTACTACTAAAGGTCTTTGATGCCTGCGAGAAACGTCACTGTTCCTGATGACCTGAAACACCTGTTCCCACTGACTCCCGCAGTATTCTTCATTCTTTTTGCGCTGGCTGAAGGGCAGAAACACGGGTACGCCATAATGCAGCAAGTTGGAGTCCTCTCGGACGGGAAGTTACGAATGGGGCCTGGCACGTTGTACACGACGATACAGCGCCTGCTTGAGCTTTCTCTCATCGAGGAGACGAATACAGAGGAAGGCGGACGCCGTCGCTATTACCGTCTGACTCGAAATGGAAGGATTGTTTTCAAAGCGGAACTTAGTCGAATGGATGCGGTCGTCAGACTTGCGCTAGGACAGAATCTACTGCGCCAGGAAGGGTCCTGAATCCATGCCATCGACTGCTCTCAGCAATCGAATCTATTCCGTTCTCCTCTGTCTGTATCCGTCGGACCTTCACCGTCAGTTCGGAGCGGAAATGGTCGAAGTGTTCTCCGAGCAGATTAGAGATGCATTCCAAAAAGATGGGTGGCCGGGTGAAGTTAGCGTTTGGCGGTGTGTTGCCGGAGAAACCATTCGAACGCTGGCCTCGAGCTACATGCAGATTATTGGAATTTCCGTCGTTTCCATCTTAGCCACTTATGCCGTCATGGACACGTTGTTTTGGCTTATGGGTGGGCGACACTGACTCACAGCGTCAAGCAATCGGGAACGAAAAATGCTCGAAGTCAGGAATCTAACAAAGCGATATAACGGGACTCCAGCGGTTGAGAATATTAGTTTTTCCATTCGTCGTGGCCAGATTCTTGGATACCTTGGTCCAAAATGGATCGGGCAAAAGCACCACCCTAAAGATGGTGACCGGCCTGATCGAACCTACTGCTGGCCAGGTTTTATTCGCTGGAAAGCGAGTCGTGCCTGGCGAGAACCCAGGTTTCCATGAACTATTGGGATATGTTCCCGAGGAGCCGTATCTCTACACGCAGTTGACCGGTCCCGAGTATTTACGTCTTGTTGGCCGCCTTCATTCCATCCCTCACAGGTCACTCGAGAATAAGATTGCCGGTTTCACCGAGTTGTTTTCGCTGACGGATGCCCGCCATGAATTGCTCCTACAGCTCGCACGTTTTGGAGGTGGTAGAGAAAGTTTGTTCAGAAGTGGTGATTCTCTACAGAGGCCGTATCGTGGCTCATGACACGGTAGAGAATCTTCGCACGTTACGGTCAAGTCCGTCGCTGGAATCGGTGTTCTCGCAGTTGGCAGTTCCGGAGGATACGTCGGCGATTGCAGAGAAGGTACTCGCAGTCATGAATGCTGTGTGAGGAGCGCTGTGAGGATTCGGCCATGGTTAGCTAATACACATAGCAAACAGTTCGAATTAGTCCGCCACTTCTTCTCGCAGCAGCTCGCTTTCCAGCTCACTTCTTCGGATCAGGCGCAACGGTTTCTGATTGCGATCTTTGTGGTACTCGCGTGCGTCGGTCCGCTTATCGTTCGAATCTACATGCCGAAGTATGGATACCTGCAAAATCTGCCCACGCCTGATCTCTACATAGCGGCGGTCCGTGCCGATCGGCTCCTCTTCGTTTCTCTTTCCATGATTGTGGTGGGATTCATTACTTCGCTTCAGTGGCAGAACTTGTTCCCGGGCCGCCAGGATTACCTTACGCTAAAGCCGCTCCCGCTCCGCCTTTATCAGGTATTTATGGCCAGGTTCTTGGGCGCATTTACGATAGCCGCCGTTGTTGTTCTCGATCTGAATTTCACCGCGAGCATGCTGTTTCCGCTGCTCACATCGGGCAGATGGCAGGCTCCCGCTTTTGGATTTTCGTGTGTCTTCGCTCATGCAGCGGCGACCATGGGCGCTGGGTTGTTTGTATTTTTTGCGATTACCGCTATTCAGGGATTTTGCCTGAATCTCTTTTCGCCTCGATCCTTCGCCCGTCTATCAGAACCGATGCAGGCCTTCTTCGTTACCGCAGTCATCGCTGCCGGTCCCTATGTCATCGACATGCCAAACTGGTACGCGATGATTGCGGCGAGACCGAATTGGATGTCGTTTTTCCCTCCTGCTTGGTTTCTAGGTCTGTATGAGAGGCTGCTGGGCACACATGAAGTTTATTTTGTGAGACTGTCGAAGATCGCGGCTTTGGGACTGACAGCGAGCATCGTGGGCGCATTTGCCGCTTATTTTGTGACCTATAGCCGCCACGCTGTTCGCGTTCTGGAAGAATCGGTACGGATCCGTAAGCGAGAATCATCGCGAATTACAGGTGCTTTCAACGCGCTGTGGGCGGCTCTGATCAAGGGTCCACACGATCGCGCGGTATTCGATTTCTCAATTCGCACTTTACAGCGAAGCCGGCGCCATAGACTCCTGGTTGGCTATACGGTTGGGGCCGCGCTGGTGGTTGCACTGGAAGCGGTGGCGCCGATCATAATCGCGAAGTTTCGTTCTGAAGAACCGTGGTACTCGTGGCAACTGGAATCAATCGCGGCAGCGCCGCTCATCGTAGGTGTGGTTCTAGTCTCCGCTTTCGCTATGTGTTTCAACTGCCAGCCGAGCTTCAGGCGAACTGGATATTCCGCATGGCGAACGGTCCAGGATTGCTCAACAGCGTCGAACGGTTGCTCGTCCTCTGCGGGCTCTTGCCGGCGGTCGTCATGACTCTACCCATTGAAGTGCCGTCGTTTGGCTGGCTCTTAACTTTCGCGCATGCCACTTTTTCTGCAGTGCTACTGCTCTTGTTCATTGAAATGGGTTTGCGTGAATGGCGCAAAATACCCTTCACGTGCTCGTACCTGCCTGGTCGGCGCAACGTTTGGGCGACCATTGGCGTTTATTTCATCGTTTTTGCGGTCGCGATACCCGTTACGGCTCATTTCGAGGTATGGCTGCATCAGCCCTTTCTGCTTTTTGGCGCCGCCTCAGGCTTAAGTATCCTTTACTTGATGCTCAGGTCCACCCGACGACGTCAATGGAAGATTGTGTCCGTTCTCTTCGACGAATCGGAAGAGCCGCTGGTGGAAAGTCTTCGTTTGAGTCCAAAATGAAGGGAACCCGCTGCTACTTGATGTGGCAGGTCGCCAAGCCACGCTTTTCCAAGTACTGCTGGTGGTAGTCCTCTGCCTCGTAGAAGGTGACCGCGGGAACAATCTGGGTCACAATCGGGCGGCTGAAGCGGTGTGACTCTTCGAGCGCCTGTTTTGAGGCCCGTGCCGTCTGCTCTTGCTCCGGCGAATGGTAGAAGATTGCTGACCGGTATTGCGTGCCGAAGTCGGGGCCTTGCCGGTTCAATTGCGTCGGATCGTGGTTCTCCCAGAAAACATTCAGCAGGTCCTGGTAAGAAACTTTCGGGGGATCGTACTCGACTTCAACGGCCTCGGCATGTCCGGTGCTGTCTGTGCAAACGTCTTTGTAAGTCGGATTCTTCAAATCTCCGCCGGTATAACCGACGCGAGTGGCGCTCACGCCTGGAATCTGCCGGAACGTAGCTTCCACGCCCCAAAAACATCCTGCTGCGAATGTTGCTTTTGCCATATACACCTCACCGTCTTCCGTCACAATTCGATGCGCAAATATCAGAAAAGTTTCTCTCTGCGCACTCGGCGTGACCTCTGCCGACTCTGCGGTTAAAAGCTCTTAACCGCAGAGAACGCGGAGAAAGGCCGCGGAGAGCGCAGAGAGGGTGAACGTTCCCCGCCAAAAGGAGGGTTACGCCACCATTGCGCCGGTCAGATCAGCAATCCTGGCCACTTCATGTTCAGCGCACCAGCGGCCCAATTCAGCGACAATCTTTTCGGTCGCGCGCGGGTCCCAGTAGTTGGCTGTGCCGACCTGGACCGCGCTGGCACCAGCGAGCATGAACTCGATCACGTCAGCCGCCGTCGAAATTCCACCCATGCCGATCACCGGGATCTGCACCGATTTTGACGCCTCATAAACCATGCGCACAGCAATGGGTTTGATGGCGGGACCTGAGAGCCCTGCGGTCACGTTTGCGATGCGAGGAGTACGTGTCTTGATATCAATGGCCATGGCCACGAAAGTGTTCACCAGAGACACTGCATCCGCGCCGGCTTCTTGCGCAATATGTGCCATCTGGCCGATGCTGGTGACGTTCGGCGACAGCTTCACGATCAGCGGCCTCTGCGAGAACCGTCTTGCGCTCGTGACTAATTCATCCAGTAAACGTGGATCGCTGCCGAACTGGATCCCACCATGTTGCGTGTTCGGGCAAGAAACATTGAGCTCATAAGCAGCGATTCCCTCGCCCGTGTTCAGAATCTCGATGGTGCGCTCGTAATCTTCGCGGGTGTAACCAAATACGTTCGCGATGACGACCGCATTCTTTATCTCGCGAAGCCGGGGCAATTTTTCTTCAACGAACGCCCGCGCGCCGATATTCTGCAGTCCAATCGCATTCAGCATTCCGGCCGCGGTTTCGTACAGACGCGGAGGAGGATTCCCGATCATTGGTTCTTTCGATAAACCTTTGACGACAAAGCCACCCAGCCGGTCCAAATGCACGACGTCTTCAAATTCAACGCCATAGCCGAAAGTTCCACTGGCACCGATCACAGGATTCTTCACGTGAATTCCCGCGAGGGTGACTGTTAGATCAGTGGTCATGTGTGCGTGTCAGAACCCTTAATTGTTCGATTGCCGGGCGAGGGCCGCTGCTAGTTTACACAAAGCTCCCGATTGCACGGCCCAGCGAAACAGCAGCGCCGAGGCCGGCTTGTGTCCATGAATCCGCGTCCACGTGCAGACGGCCCACGGTTTCCGTTACATTATTCTTCAGATGCTCGACTTAAGTTTTGTTCGTGACAACCTGCCGAAGATCGAGGAAATGCTGCGCAACCGCGGCATGGATGCCCATGTTGTTCTGAAAGATTTTCACGAGGTGGACGCGCAGCGGCGGCAGGCAATCAATTCTGCCGAAACCCTGCGTGCCGAACGCAATCGTCTTTCCGGGCTGATTCCGGGAATGAAGAAATCAGGTCAGGACCCAAGCGACCTGATCGCGCAGACGAAAGACATGCGCGGACAAATCCAGGATCTGGAGAAGGCCGCTGAAGAGTATGACACGCGGCTCACCGACCTCCTGGTTGGAATTCCCAATCTGCCGCATTCCTCGGTACCGGTCGGAAAATCGGCTGAAGACAACGTAGAAATAAGGCGTTGGGGAACACCGGCAAGATTTGATTTCGCGCCCAAGCCGCACTGGGAGCTCGGGGAGCAGCTTGGGATACTTGATCTGGAACGTGCCGCGAAACTTTCCGGCGCGAGATTCGCAGTTTACTGGGACACTGGTGCGAAGTTAGAACGCGCCCTGGCGAATTTTATGCTCGATGTGCACACTCGCGAGCACGGTTATACCGAGGTGCTGCCGCCGTTCATGGTGAATTCCGATTCCATGTATGGGACCGGACAGCTTCCCAAGTTTGCCTTCGATCTGTTTCGGGTTCCGCATGGAGAGAAGGATTTGTGGCTGGTTCCGACGGCTGAGGTCCCGGTTACGAATCTGTACCGGGATGAACTGCTTGATGGAAGCCGCCTGCCCATTTCGCTTACTGCATATACTCCCTGCTTTCGCAGTGAGGCGGGTTCTTACGGGAAGGATGTGCGCGGCATCATTCGCCAGCACCAGTTTCAAAAAGTTGAGTTGGTGAAATTCTCGCGACCGGATAATTCTTACGATCAACTCGAAAAGCTTACGCATGATGCCGAAGTAATCCTGCAGAAATTAGGCCTGCACTATCGCGTGATGACGCTGTGTACGGCGGATATGAGCTTCTCGTCGGCAAAGACGTACGATCTGGAGGTTTGGCTTCCCGGGCAGCAGCTTTTTCGCGAGATTTCTTCGTGCTCGAATTTCGAGGCCTTCCAGGCACGCCGGGCGAACATTCGGTTCAGGCGTGAAGGGAAGACAAAGTCGGAATTCGTGCACACGCTCAACGGAAGCGGCCTCGCCATCGGTCGCACCTGGGTTGCGATCGTCGAGACATACCAGCAGTCGGACGGTAGCGTCCTGGTTCCCGAGGTTCTGCGACCGTACATGGGAATAGATCGCATTACGCCGCGAAAGCTGTGAAAAGCAACTCTCAGTGGCAAAAAGCGATCTACACTGTGCACCGCCGTTCGCAGCTTTGCATTAACACTCGCCTGCTTCCAGTGTTTACAATGCTCTTTTGTTAATAGAGGACAGCAAAATCAAACTCGACAATGCACATCTGAATACCGCATCCACTCACGCGCCGTCGGTTTCGGTCAGTCCCGTGTGGCGCACGATCAAGAGTTTCATTTTCTGGTCTCACGAGCGCGGTACGATCCAATATGACGTGATGGTGACGCTTATTCTGTTGTTCGTTTTTCTTTCGCCATTGTGGATCAGCTTCAATGATCGTCCGGTGCAACGGAACCCGCACTCCTCAGGAGTCGTCGTTTACCCCGATGGCAACGGAGAATTTATTTATCAGGTTGAGGGCAAGGCAGTTCACGAGGGAAGTGACTCGGCAATCCGCGCCAGTTTGTTGACGATTATCGAGCCCATCTCAGGCAGCGTCAGCATCTCACATTATGAAACCATGACGGATAAGACGGGCCAGGTTGTAGCGTATAAAGTCTGGGTACAAAGAGAGTAGCGGAATTCGAATCACAAGACCGAGGAGGCCAAGTTGCCCCTAAAATTCGCGTCCCGCCTGGTGTGTGCGGTGCTGGTGTGCTCCTTCTGGTCCTCTGCCAGGCCGGTCGGGGACCTCGATAGCGTTCTGCACGAAATGGACGATGCCGCGGCAAAATTCCGAACGACTGAAGCGAATTTTACCTGGACTCAGTACAACAAAGTCATTGACGAAGTCGCAGAAACTCAAGAAGGGAAGATCTACTTCAGGCGGGTAGGCAACGACACCCAAATGGCAGCCGAGATAACTCAGCCGAGCGCTAAGCTGGTGATTTTTTCCGACGGAAAGATCCAGATCTATCAACCCCGCCTGGATCAGGTCGACATTTATGACGCTGGAGCCCACCGCGACGAGTTTGAAAGCTTTCTTGTCTTGGGGTTCGGAGGCAGCGGGCACGACATGCTGAAATCTTTCGACGTCAACTACGCCGGCACTGAGAAAATTGACGGCACTGAGACTGCGAAACTCGATCTCACCCCCAAATCCGAAAAGGTCAGGCAGCACTTTGCCCACATTCTTTTATGGATCGATCCCCAGAGAGGATTGTCACTGCAGCAGAAGCTCTTTGAAACCAGTGGAGATTATCGGCTGGCCAAGTATTCCAGCGTTCAGATAAACCAGAAGATTTCCGATGATAAGTTTAAACTGAAGACATCGGGCAAGACGAAGACGCTAACACATTGATTACAATGGCGTTGTCCGCAGACGGGGCAAAACTTTTCAGCTGCAAAACCAATTTCCGAGCGTTATACTCGAAAACGCCATCCTAAACTGAGTTGAAATACTAAATTTCTGATTCCAACGTTGGAGCCACATGGCTAAGGTTTTTACTATTCCGGTTCCCCCCGATGTTAGCCGCAAGAAGACGCGTGAACGGACTTCCGATCCGCGTTATGTTGACGGCCAGCGGCTCCTGGTGGAGGCAATGAGATATCTTGCGCAGGCCGATCCCATCACCAACCGGCATGCAATTGCATTTCTTTCGGAGCACGTGCGGACGCGATTCCGAATGACCGATTCGCCGCTAAAGTAGTTTCCTTCTCGGGACAAATGCCGCCGCTGCGAGCACAATGATGATTGGGTACGTTTCCAACGTGTATCGTGGCTCCGGATTCTCCAGCGTCCCCAGAAAAGCTGAGCGCAGAATGATGAACAGAACCAGCAGTCCCATCGTCGGAGCGCTACGAAACCTCATCCAGCCTGCAATTGCGCAAAGCAAATAGGCAAGATTGATTGCACCGAATCCCACTGCAAGGGCCGACCATTTCGGTTCATCGTTGAATTCCCACCACCGACTGTCGCATGGCAGCATCTCTGTTCGCGGTCGCAGCCACATGTCGAGGAGCACTCGTTGCGTTTCCTGTCGCTGCTGCGGAGTATCGAATGCGCGGAGGGGTAAGGTGGCGGGATCAATCTTGCCGCCCGGCACTGCCCAATAAATCTCTTCGACTGAGACGTAGTCGGCGATCCACGATTTGGTCCAGCGATTGAATCCCATGGGGACGAATTCATTTTCTTCATTAGCGTAGCGGGGAGCCAGGGGCTGAAAACGATGAAACACGCGCCAGTTGCGGAGTGCCCAGGGGCAGAGCGGCAGGATTGCGACTGCCAGCAAGAGGATGGCAGACCAAAGCCGCAGGCCCCGAGCCGTTGCATGCCGGTCCCGAATAAATACCGCGATTATGTAAATCTCGATTGCAATCACGAGCAAGGCCCCGTCTGGACGCAGGAGCGTTGCGCCCCCACATGCCGCTCCACAGGCGGCCCATGAGCCATTGCGCTGGGTCGCTAACGCATTTATAGCCAGATTCAACGCCAGCACCGTGAAGAAGACTTCGAGCGTCTCGGTCAAGGCCGCCGCTGAATAATTAATGAGGAACGGGCACAAGGCTGCAAGCCAGAATGCAATTTTCGAAGCGTTGACGCCCAGTAATCTCCAAGCAATGTCGGCACAAAGGAAACAGGTGCCGAGATCCACGAACATTTGGACAACCAGCACCGCCCGATAATTGTCTATGCCGAATATCGAGAAAATCAATGCAAGAAAGGCCGGGTAGCCAGGCAGCCGGATGTAGGTGGGTGAGATTTCGCCTGATCCGCTCAACCCGTAAATACCATGCTGCAGCCAATTCTTTGCGATGTCGCCATAAATGAAGGAATCGGTGACAACCGCGGGGAAGCGCAGAAGAAAGACCAACCGCAGACCGAGAGCGGCGAGCGAGACAATGACAAAGAAGCGTAGGTTCCTGCGGACCAGTTCCCGCACATTGGGACTATACCAGCGATTGTCGGAACTTCTGGTGTGATACGACGCGGCTGATTGATTCTAGCCACCCCTCCCGCTAGGATGGGATTGGTTTAGGTGGCCATGGCGCATCCTGTTTTTTATGACCCGCGGCGGGCCCGCTGGAAACGGATCAGAACTCTCTTCGACGTGGCCGGCATCATCGTCGGCACGGTCGTGGTCGTTTTCATTTATGCCGCTTTGCGAATCGAACCTCTACAGCGACCACTTCTCGAATTCCATAAACATCCCTATCACGCACTGAAGGAGACTGAGAAGGAGAAGGCCATAGAACGGCGCAAGCAGCTTGTGCGCCGTTCGCACCGCCCCACGAACATTGCCGCCTCACAAGTCGAACTCAACAGCGATGAAGGTATTCGAGGCGCATTTTATGATCCTTCCGATGCAGCCGGATTCTCGTCTCTTCGCGAATACGCACGGCAAATCGATCTGCTCTACCCCGAATGGCTGCACGTACTTTCGAACGATGGCCACTTGAAGGGAATTGACGAGCAGATACTGCCGCCTCGTCCTTTCGACGTCATTCAGAACGACATCGTGCACGCTGTGGATGACAAGGTTATGCCGTTCCTGAAATCGGAGGATACCGGGACGGAAGTCTTCCCGATGGTCAACAACTTCGACGGGGCAAACTGGATTGACATCTCCGGCTTCCTGAATGATCCCGACACTCGCGCCGAGTTTCGCCGGGAGGTCGACAAGTTTCTTGCGAGTGACCATTACCGCGGGTTGATGGTGGACTTTGAAGACTTGAATTTGAAGAATGCGAAGTCGGGTTACGTGAGCCTTTTGGGCGAACTGTCACAAGACCTGCACAGCAAAGGTTTGAAGCTTTATGTTAGCGTTCCGCCGGGAAATCCAGAATTCCCCTACAGCGCTTCCGCAAGTGTTTCGGATGGTTTGGTTCTGATGAATTATGACGAACACTATAGCGGTCCGGGAGGTAGTGCCGGTCCCATCGCATCGCAGGATTGGTTTACGGACAACTTGGCGGAAGCTAAGAAAGTCATTCCGCTCGATAAGTTAATTTGCGCGATAGCGAACTATGGCTACGACTGGGAGCGGCGACCTAAGAAAGGCCGAACTCCGGCAATGGATTTTGGCAAACCGGCATCGGTGCAGGAAGCCTGGCTTGCCGCTCGCGATTCCGAAGAAGAAGTTGATTTCGACGGCGACAGCCTGAACCCGCACATCAGCTATCTTGACGAGAAGAACTTGCGGCATGACATCTGGTTCACGGACGCCGTGACCGCCCTCAACCAGATGCGGGCCGGACGTGAACTTGGAGTCCGCACGTTCGCTCTATGGCGTCTAGGGTCCGAAGACCGTTCTTTGTGGAAGATTTGGGATTTTCCCCTAGATACGGCTGCACCTTCCAAACTTAGCGATGTTCCGCCCGGGCAGGACGTTGACATGGAAGGCGATGGCGAAATTTTGAATCTGGAAGCGACCCCTACTAGCGGCTCGCGCACGATCACCTTGGACCATTCCACAGGAATGATCACCGAAGAGGTAATGGACTCATTGCCTGAGCCGTATCGGGTGGGGCGCTATGGAGCCAGTCCCAATCAAGTCGTAATTACATTCGACGACGGCCCCGATCCTCAATGGACGCCGAAGATTCTCGACATTCTGAAGAAAGAACACGCGAGGGCAACCTTCTTTTTGATCGGCAGCCAAGCTGATAAGTTCTCTTCGATCACATCGCGGATTTTCGATGAGGGGCACGAAATAGGGAACCACACCTTCTTCCATCCCGATATCAGCGAACTTTCAGACCGTTTCGTGCGCTTGGAATTGAATGTTACGGAGCGCCTGTTCGCCAGCCGTTTGCGCATCCGCACAGTGCTTTTCCGGCCTCCTTATTCGGTTGACGCCGAGCCGGACACCGAGGACGAAGTACGTCCGTTGGAAATTTCGGAGAGCATGGGGTACCTGGCAATCGGCGACAAGATCGATCCAAACGACTGGCGCGAAATTCCGCTGCATCGGAGCGCCGAACAGATTGCGCAATCCGTCTTAGACAATCTGCCGCCTTGTGCTCCAGCCAAGCGCCTGACTTGCGGCAACATCATCCTTCTACACGATGGCGGCGGTGACCGGCGAGAAACCGTTCGCGCACTGCCGATGATCATAGAAGGCATTCGCGCAAAAGGCTTGCAGATCGTAAGTGTCGCCGATTTACTGCATGAGAAACGTGCGGACATCATGCAACCCATTCCCACCAGCGAACTCTGGTCGGCCTGGCTTACCTTGCTGGGCTTTTGGATGTACAGTGCCAGCCAGAAATTCATCGTCGTGGTTTTCTTTTTAGGCGATCTGCTGATGACCGGACGGCTGCTCTCTATTGGAGCATTAGCAATTTACGACCGCGCTTTCCCCAAACGTTTTGCTGGCCATCTTGGCGAATTCGCACCCAAGGTTGCAGTTCTGATCCCGGCATACAACGAAGAGAAGGTGATCGAGCGCACAATCCGCGCCGCATTGCGGTCCAGTTATCGCAACCTTCGGGTCATTGTGATTGATGATGGGTCTCAAGACGGTACGCTAGAAGCTGCCAGGGCGAGTTTCGCACGGGAAGAAGCCGCCGGGCGATTGCTGGTCCTCTCCAAGCCAAATTCCGGGAAAGCAGATGCTCTGAACTTCGGACTGCAACATTTGCGGCCAGACGAAGAAATCTTGGTCGGCATTGACGCCGACACGGTAATTGCGCGGGACGCAGTGGCCCTGCTGGTGCCGCATTTCCACGACTCAAAAGTGGGCGCCGTCGCCGGCAATGCCAAAGTAGGCAATCGTGTGAACCTGTGGACGCGCTGGCAGGCCCTGGAGTACATCACCAGCCAGAACTTCGAGCGTCGAGCACTGAACACAATGGGTGCAGTGAGTGTTGTTCCCGGTGCGATTGGCGCTTGGCGCGTCTCGGCGGTGCGCGAGGCCGGAGCATTTCATACTGATACCGTCGCGGAAGACGCGGACTTAACTATGGCACTGCTCCGTCGCGGGTACCGCGTGGAATACGAAGATCGCGCGCTCGCATATACCGAGGCGCCAGTCAATGCCAGCGGGCTCATGCGCCAGCGGTTCCGCTGGTCATTTGGAATTCTGCAAGCCGTCTATAAACATCGCGCCACCTTTGCCCGCAAGGGAGCACTCGGGTGGGTTGCCTTGCCCAATATCGTCGTCTTCCAGATCCTCTTGCCTCTCGTGTCACCATTTATTGATCTCATGTTCGCGTGGGGAGCGATCTGGTATTTGGGGCAGAGGTACTACCATCCTGAATCCACCGATCCAGCGAGCTTCCAGCGTCTGGTGATCTTCTTTTTGACATTTCTGGTCATAGACTTCATCACTTCGGCGATTGCATTTGCGCTGGAACGCAGCACGCCGGACACGCGGGAAGATTCATGGTTGCTGAGCCAAGTCTGGCTGCAGAGGTTCGCCTACCGGCAACTGTTTTCCTGGGTGCTATTCAAGACGGTTAAACGCGCTGCTGAAGGCGAGCCTTTTGCCTGGGACAAGCTGGAACGCACGGCAGCTGTGACATATCGCGAGTCAGAAGATTCGGTCCACGTGCACTGACCACACATGCCTCGCACTATTATCGAACCGTTTCGCATCAAGAGCGTCGAACCCATCCGCTGGACCACTCGGGAGCAGCGCGAAGCCCTGTTGCGGGCAGCCTATTACAACCTATTCTTGCTGCCGGCAGCCGATGTATTGATTGATCTGCTCACGGATTCAGGCACCGGTGCCATGTCCACCCATCAGTGGGCAGCGGTCATGGAGGGCGATGAGAGCTATGCCGGTAGCAAGAGCTTCGATCGCTTTCGGGCCTCGATCCAGGACATATTCGGGTACCGCCATGTAATTCCCGCCCACCAAGGCCGGGCTGCCGAGCGCATTCTGTTTAGCGTGACCTGCAAAAAGGGCGACGTTGTTCCTAATAACACCCACTTTGATACCACGCGGGCGAATGTGGAGTTCGTCGGCGCCGAAGCGGTTGACCTGGTCATTCCAGAGGGCCGCCAGCCGGCCAATCGGCATCCCTTCAAGGGCAACATGGACGTCGCGGCATTATGCGAACTTATCACGCGCGTCGGACGTGAACGTGTGCCTCTTGTGATGCTGACTGTCACGAATAATTCCGGCGGGGGACAGCCAGTCTCGATGGAAAACGTCCGGCAGGTGAGTGCGCTTTGCCGCGAGTATCAGATCCCGCTTTATTTCGATGCCTGCCGCTTTGCCGAAAATTCGTATTTCATCAAGCTGCGTGAGCCAGGTTATGAATCAAAAACTCCAAAGCAAATTGCGCAGGAAATATTTGGCTACGGAGACGGCTGCACGATGTCTGCAAAGAAAGACGGCATGGCGAACATCGGTGCCTTTCTGTGCACCAACGACGATCTGCTGGCGCAACAGCAAAAAGACTTGCTCATCCTGACCGAAGGGTATCCCACTTACGGAGGGCTCGCTGGCCGCGACCTGGAAGCGATCGCGGTGGGAGTGCAGGAAGCACTCGAAGAAGACTACCTGCGCTACCGGCTTGCCTCAACGGCTTACTTAGGCAACCACATCTCTGAACAGGGAGTGCCAATCGTTCAGCCTCCAGGCGGGCACGCCATCTATCTCGACGCGCGCGCGTTCCTGCCGCATATTCCAAACGATCAGTTTCCGGGTGTCGCACTGGCGGCCGAACTATATCTGGAGGGCGGCATTCGGTCGGTGGAGATTGGCAATCTGATGTTTGGGGCCGCGGCCAAAATGGATCTCGTACGATTGGCCATCCCGCGGCGTGTCTACACTCAAAGCCACATTGACTACGTGGTCGAGGTGATTCTGGAAGTCTGGCAGAAACGAGATTCGATTCGCGGCCTCAGGCTCGTTTACGAGGCGCCCTTCCTGCGGCATTTCACCGCGAAGCTGGAGCCTGTGAAGGGATAGAGAAGTCGCAAAACTTTGCCATTCGGGATGTGAACAATCACCCAAGCTAAGCCCGCATTGCGGGCGTCTGCCAGTAGCCCGGCGCTTCCAGCGCCGGGAAATTGCCAAACATGACCAAAGTCCCGCAGGGACGGCTGAACTAGCCCAAAACGTACCTGGGATCGTAATCAATGCTATGTTTCTGCAAGAATGCTACGAATTCGTCTTCGTAATTTCGCCTGCGATGGTGTTCGGTTTGCGAATTGATGTAAGCAACCGTCTGACCCTGCTGCGAAATGCTGACGCTGAAGGCTCCATAACCTTGTTGCCATTCAAAGCGTGGTTTGATGATTTCATTTAGCCATTTCGAAGAGCCGCCTTTCAGGAGTTGT
>WNFY01007515.1_pt1 | contig 17931 bp, 12 predicted proteins | sample 5400091 | NCBI WGS metagenome assembly WNFY01 (sample SAMN13153364, study PRJNA577476) | soil metagenome | isolation source: 60 cm soil or saprolite under grassland replicate 1 | place: USA:California | collected 2016-06-15
ACCGGACCGCAACCGGAATTGTCAGCATGCGACCAAGAGTAAGCGAACCCCAGAACAACGATGCCACATATGCTGCCGTCATCGCGCTGCTAAGCTTGAGTTCGATAGTGTAAGTAAATATCCAACCGGCAAAACCAACTTCCGCTCCAACGTATAGAAAAAGAAATGCTGCGATCAGGAAGACCAGGCGCCGGTTCGTCGTTGCCGGTTCGTCAAGTTTATTTGGAGTTGCAGCAACGGGGCCAGGCGATCGCAACGTGAACGCAGCAACGGGCAATAGCAGCAAGGCCAGAACAAAATAACTATGAGACGTTGGGTAGTTCAATAATGCACTCTGAGCCACAACAATGGGAGCCAGCAAAGCGCCGATGCCAAAGAATGAATGCATCGCGTTCATGAAGGGCGCCACACGGTTTCCGTGCACCCAGGCCAGCAACGTATTCGCCCCAACATCAAGCCCGGCCTCGGCGGCGCCGAGAATGAACATAGCGATAAGTAGCAACCAAAGTCTGGAAGCTAGTGGAACAAGTACCATCATGATGGACATCGTTAAAAGCATCGCCGCCATCACCGGATTCCCCGGTCTTCGATCAAGCAACTTTCCACCGCGAACTGAGCCGAGCAAGTAACCCACCGAGCGCGCAGTAAAAACGTAACTGATTGCGCTCAAGCCAACGTGAGTGTGTTCAGCCAAATTCGGCAGCGTTGGGCCAAGCGAGCCCGTGGTCAGACCGAGCGCAACGAATGCGGCAAAATAAGTGGCTGTCAGCCGATAGGTGTTTGCGCGGCCGCCTGTCAACGGCACAGATATGACTGTTGAACTCATAAGTCGCTTGCCCGATTATTGGCCGTTTGCATGCTCTTCGGCTTCATCCAGTAGTCGCATTTAGGGAGCGAACCTTACAGAAAACAGCAACCCCAAATGTCAGGCGTGGAGCCCTGGCGCGAATGGCACAGTGCGTGTGAAGTCATCCTCCTGGACGTTTAGACGGAAGCTGGCCTCGCCAGATACAAAGGCAAACTCAACCGGAAGATCATCCTCATATCGTCCGCGCGCCAGGTCGAGCCGAACTTCGCACCGCAGGCACAGCGCACTAGCGATGAAGTCTTATCAGCGTCTGGGCCGGGTGGATCAGGTAGCCCCGGCAAAACTTAATAGTTCCGCCATCCGGTACAGTCCATTCTTGGTCGCACCAAACTTACCTGCCCGTGGCCTCCAGGTCGGATCAATGCTCACAAAAGACATTGGATCTCCTACCAACAGACCGACGAGCACCTCGGCGACAATGCGACCACCGACTGGACCTAGCCTGCTGCCTCCGGATTTCACCTCTGCTTCTCTGAGGATGTAGTACCAAAGTGGCGTGTTATCCCCATACTTGTCCTTCAGATTGCCGGGGAGCGAGTCCATGTCTGCCTTGCCGAGGATAAGATCGTCCGGCATGCCCATCGCATGGGCGACGGATTGGCCGGATGGTAGTCCCAACGCCACGCCACGCCGCAGATTTCGCTCAGCAAGTGAGCGGATGACGTCCCCGGCAACATTCGCCGGCAAAACCTTAAGACCCTGTGCGAGCTTGGTATCTATCTTGCGAGAAGGCTGCGGAGCCAGCCCCGTACCGGAGATTTCAAAGAATCGTCCCCACTGGATGCGGAAACCATCGGGACGCTTCCTGAATCCGTGCAGGTCGTCTTCGTTGTCAGGGTCTTCCGCGAAGATCGGGACCTGGTCATCTTCGTCTTTAGTACGCTCGTTGAGAGCATAGTCCCCGCGCACCATGCTATGCCCGAAACGGTAGGCCGCTACCGAGAATTCGACCGGCATGAACGGCTGGTACCTCCATCTGAAGAACTTAAGGTCGGCCTTAAGGAAACCTCCGATCTCGGTAAGTTTGTTATTTGCGATCACCTGATATTTATCGGGCTTGAGGATACTGTCCACTATGTCTAAGTCAGCGGTGCCGGTGATGCGTTTCAAAAAGTCGTGAATGACGATCCATTGATAGTGCCAGCGCACGATGCGGCGCGCCTCATCGAAGCGCTTGTTATCAGCCAGCCCGGCAAGCGAGTTGTCATCGACCACCTTGTTGTGAAACTTGAGAAAAGCGAGGTGAAGTTGCGAGACGATCAGGTTCTCGTCGTTGCGCGGATCACCGATAAGCGCCCGTCCCTCTGAATTTCGAGGCAAGTCCGGCTCCGCGGGGTTGCTCTCATCGATCAACAAGTGAAGGCCATCGGGATTATAGATAAACGGGTTGTCGGATGGTCCATCCGCATACACCGAATCGAGGTCGAAGCGTGGCGTGCGGAAATTGCGCAGGGCGTCCGGGTCGTTATCGCGCTGGAGTTTGGAGTTGGGATCGAAAGTGATGTCGTGATCGATGAATTGTCCGAGATAGGTAAAGCCCGCCGGAATATTCAGGTTGTTCCCGGCTTTCTCCTCGTCATCATCTATTGTCATCGAGTCGGCCAGCGCAGTCGGATCATTCACCGGATCATCGAAGGCGAAGGGCGGCAGGTTTCGAAACATTCTCCCGAAACGGCCCTCGTAAAGTTGAGAACGAGGTACATCTTCAAGCCCACGTATTACTGTGGAGCCATGGCTACGTGCTACCGGACTCCGGTCAGTATGAGGGTTGGTTGTGAGATTCGTGTCTGTCATGTGATTCTCCTTTGTGCATGAGGCCAACGAAAAGTTCTCTTAAGCAGGAAGCGGGGGATGAGCGCGGGTACGATATTCCCGTTAAGATCATATGTCAATTTTTACGTCTCCACTGGCAGTCCCTCCATCCGCATGATCAGAATCGCGTTGGTAGTCGGACAAGGGCCGGGCCGCAGCCGGTAATCAAAAACCATCTTTCCATCGCGCACGTCATCGCGGAAATGGAAGTTTGCGATCCCTGGGATCTCATCGGCCAGTTTAACCAGCTCAAGATCGTGAGTCGCGACAATCCCGACCGTTCTGCCCTTCGACAAAGCCCTTATGTAAGAGCAGCTGCCAATGAGTCGCTCGCGGCTATTGGTTCCCCTGAAGATTTCGTCGATCAAGAAAAGGACTGGCAGGTTCTCGCCAGGCTCCGTTGCCAAAAGCAGAGCCTTCAACCGCTTAACCTCTGCATAGAAATACGAGAACCCGTCCTGCACGGAATCGCTTACCTTAATGCAGGTGAACACACAAAACGGTGAGAGCTGAAGAGAATCGGCATTCACCGGAGATCCCGCATAGGCCAGGCAAAGGTTTACCCCTAAGGTCCTGAGGAAAGTGCTTTTGCCCGCCATGTTCGATCCGGTAAGAATCACAATCTTACGAGTCTCGTCTAACTCAAAGTCATTGCATACTTTGGATTCGGGTTTAAGGAGAGGATGTCCCAGCGCGCGCGCTTGAAAAACCGTCAACTCGGATGAGAGCTCAGGGAATACATAGCGGGGATTGAGATAGGCAAAGTTTGCCAATGAATTCAGGGCTTCAAGCTCGTGCCAGGCATCCAGCCAGCGGGGCAACAGGTGGGCGATCTCTTTCTTTAAAAGCTCCAGGCGGTAAGTGAAGTAGAAGTCCCAGGGAACAAGTGTATGGACGGCAAGCCATAAGAGCGCATTCGTTCGCAAGCCCAGTGCCGATGCCAATCTCTCAAGCCTTCTCAATTCGGCAGATGGGCGTTTCTGTTTGTCGACAAACGGTGAGCAGATTTCGGCGAGGACCGGATGATTCTTGTATTGACGTGATTCCAGGTAGCCAAAGACTGCCCTGAATGTTCGCAGGGCTTTCTCCAATTCCTGTAGCTCTCCCCATGCCGTCGTGATCTGGCCCTGTTTAGATATCATCACACCCAAATAGATAACGAATGCGATAGGCCACACATGAGGTACCAGTTTCACTCCGGCCAGGACGAACAAGGTAATGTTTAAGCCGGCGAGTATGCCCAGCAGTATCACAGTGAAAACCAAAGACTCTCTGCGAACATCGTGTTGCATCCAAACAACCAAGATACTCGAATCCCACTGACCCCACTTATTATTAGCGTCTTTGCCGGCTATTGCGGAAAGCAGCTGTAGCTTATCCCGGAAAATAGAAAGCTCCTTTAGGTCTTGGACCAGGGATTGTCTCTTTCTGATAATCACAGGGTCGGGCGTGTTGTTTAGCAACCATGACTTCAACCTGTGGCTACCTTCTTTCGTAACCGCGCAGTCGACGAGTCTGTGAAGCGACCTCTCTCCCGTAATGTCAAGGTCTGTTTCAAAAGGATGCCCAGCTTCTGGCAGTGACTGATCTGTTGGTGTCATCAAATCCCAATCCAGATGGATGCGAGCCACCTGGGTTTGCTTGATGTTTAGCATCAAAGAATTCCTGGTAATGCTGTCCCGGACTCTTCTGTGATAAACAGCGACTACACAGAAGACCGCCACGAATAAGCCGGTCGAAATCCAGCCAGCACGCCCACCGGAGTATTTGCAAACGAAGAGGCTCAGGAATGACCCGCAGAAGAAAATGACTCTTCGTACCTTCCAGTACTTGTTGCTGATCCTCTCCAGTTGCACTGCTCGGCGTTTCAACCTGGCGATCATGACGTCGAGGCATTTCAAACGGTCTGCACTGTCAAACGTGGCTGATGACATTTACCTTCTAATTTTCAGATCCATTGACCACAGAAGACACGGAGAACACAGCGCGGCTCCGGCCGCAACCAAACCTGACTCAAAACATGATCCACCACGAAATCACACGAAGGTGAAATCACACGAAGTAACACTAACCACATTTCGTGTCAGTTTGTGTCTTTGGTTCGTGTAGTTTCGTGGATCGACTGTTTACTCAAAAACTCTGCTCAAGAAAACAAGAAGTTGACGGTTTGTTTCACTCATTTCTCATCTGCATTTGAGATGGGGCTCACGCTTTCCGCAGACACCAATTCGACATCGAACGCAGGTTCTGCACAACCACTGTTTTAAACGGCTCTAGCCATTCGCCGCCAAGTGAAGCGCTGGTCGACAGCAACATCTGTTCGTCGACGAGGAAACGATCGCTGCCGTCAGGCAGATGAAAACGTCGTCCTTCGATCAGTTCTATCTGGTCCTCAATGCCAATGCTGGACGCCAACCGGGCGAAGAAGATCCCGCCACGCCGCAGGACTCTCCACATTTCGTTGACCATGCTATGCCAGTGCTGTTCATCTCGCGCAAAGTGCAGAACGGCGCTACTGATCACAACATCGAAGCTGGAATCCGCAAATGAGATCTTTTCAACCGGCTCGACGCGGAAGTTGCCTGGGGGTAGGTGCGGTGCAAGGTCGGCCGCCAGCGATTGGATCTGCGCAATCGCCTCTACAGACTGATCGACGCCACTGACACTGAAACCGCTCCTGAGGAAGTAGACGAGATTGCGGCCGCCGCCACAGCCGGCATCAAGGACATGCATCTGGGGAGTGATGCGGCGTTTTAGGAGTAGGTCGAAGAGGTAGATATCGATGCTGCCAAACCACTCTGTGAGATCCAGTTGAGGGGTCATGTAGTGATCAACGACGCGTCTGAGGCTGTTTGAAGTTCGCGGCAACTCTATGGGCCAAAGCGTTCATGAAAGGCTAAGGCTAGCCTCGTTTCTTGGCGGGCTTCGGAAGAAAACCACGTAGCTCCTGGGGGTCTTTAGGAGGCCCAATCTTTTGTGGTGGGCGAGTCTTTTCACGTTCCTGCTTTTCCTTCTCTATCGCTTCTTTCAATCGCTTTTTCGCACGTTTGTTCATATGAGCAGATTATACCGTAGAAAAAACCGTTTTGGGGCAGACAACATGAACCGGAGTAATCCGTCAGGTAGCTTTTAGTCTCATTCACACCGCGGCTTTAGCCCGGTGCAAAAAGCGAACTCCGAAGCCTGAAACCGTTTTAACGGTTTTCTTTCGAGCCTCAGCCATTCGGCCCTCTGCAAACCGTTAAAACGATTAGAGAATCAGGTGACACATCTCGATCCGGGCTAAAGCCGCGGTGTGAATGAGATAACAAATGCGAACGCAGCTCACGTTTAGCGGACCAATCACTAATTCGAGCTGAAATAGGGAATCTTTCAAACTGACACACAACAAGAACCGAGCGTCTATTGCCCGTCGTAACGCTCCCGGTAAGCAGCCACCGCCTCTATGGCCCCTTCATGCATCCTCTCAGGGCGGACGTAAAGCCAGTGCTTATCAAACTCCTCATCGGTCATAGTCGGCGTCACCTTTCGTTCTTTGTTTTTTAGCCACGATTCGGCCCACTGCCGGAGTTCTGGGTTTTGGTTTAGTGCGGTCCGCGCTGCGTGCATGTTAAGAGGTGCTTTCATTAAACAACTTCCTCCCCTGATCTCAAATCGTTACTTGTGGTAAATAAAGCTTTCTCATCGACTAAGCAAGTCGGCGGGATAAAGATCTGCGGTTCCGTGAAACAAGAATGCCGAATCCTGTTTTCTGTCTGAGCAAGAATTTCACGCAAAGACGCAAAGGGGCCAAGACGCAAAGCGGAATGGGATTAGACTTTGCGTCTTTGCGTGGAAACTGCTTTGGTTGCGGCAAAGACCGCGCTGCGAACCACGAAGGAGCACGAAACGCCTAACAAAATCTCTTGTAGCTTCGTGGGTTGTAGGCGTCTTCTAACCGGAGTTTCTTGGCCGGAGATTTCGTTGACATCGGCATTCCAGACCAGTTAGTGTGAGCTGGTTTCATAAGCTTTTTAGGCTTGCGCTATGCGCGCAACCTGACTGTGTCTCATCGCCGGCACCGCACTAAAACCCCCAACCTAACTCTGAGAGATAACAAACTAATGGGTCGTTCAACGAAATGGGCGCTTGCCGCAGCGAGCATCGTGATTGTTGCTTTGTTGGTCATACCTTTTGGACGCATCGCGCAACCAGTAGAAGCGAGCGGTGCGAATGACCCGTCGCTGAGACAAAACTCGAAAACCGTTTTGGATAAAGTTGCTCCCTGGGTCCTCGAAAACACAGCAGACGGCAAGACCTCGGAGTTTCTCGTTGTATTAAACGAACAAGCCGACTTGAGCGGCGCCGAACGCCTCGCCACCAAGGCGGAAAAAGGCCGCTACGTTTACGAGACGCTGTACCGAACTGCTTTGCAGACGCAACAACCAGTGCTGGATTGGTTGAAGGCAAACGGGGTGGAGTATCGCTCGTACTACATTGTCAATCTCATCTGGGTGAAGGGCGACCGCAATGTGGCATTGGGTCTCGCCGCACGTCCGGAAGTCGGCCGCGTCGAAGGCAACCCGCGCATCAAAAACTTTCCAGACGATCCACCAGCGACCGCTGGTAAACGACCGAACAGTTCGGAGACAGTCGAGGGCGGTGTCGCTTTTATTCGCGCGCCTGAAGTATGGGCCGCAGGCTTTACAGGCCAGAACATGGTCATCGGTGGGGCGGATACAGGCTATCGTTGGGATCACAATGCGCTCAAAAATAAGTATCGTGGCTGGAATGGCACCGTGGCGGATCACGACTACAACTGGCACGACAGCATTCATTCGGGTGGAGGTTCGTGCGGCGCCAACTCAGCCGCGCCCTGCGACGACAACGGACACGGCACGCACACAATAGGCACAGCAGTTGGTGACGACGGCGCCGGGAACCAGGTCGGCGTGGCTCCGGGTGCGCGGTGGATTGGTTGCCGCAACATGGACCAGGGAAACGGCACGCCGGCCACCTATCTTGAATGCTTTGAGTTTTTCCTTGCTCCGTATCCGGTTGGCGGAACACCGGCGCAAGGCGACCCGGCGAAAGCTCCGGACGTGACGACAAACTCCTGGGGTTGTCCGCCTTCTGAAGGTTGCTCGGCAAATACCTTGCAATCCGGAGTCGAGGCGCAACGCGCGGCAGGCATCATCATGGTAGTCGCGGCGGGTAATAGCGGCTCGGCATGTTCGACCGTCTCCGATCCTCCGTCATTTTACGATGCCTCATACACCGTTGGTGCGTTAGACCATACCACCGGTCTTATCGCATCATTCAGCAGTCGCGGCCCGGTGACGGCCGACGGAAGCAATCGCGTTAAACCTGACATCACAGCTCCGGGTGTCAACATTCGTTCGGCCACGCGGACGAGCACAACTTCGTACGGCAATTTGAGCGGAACTTCGATGGCGACACCGCACGTCGCCGGCGCGATGGCATTGCTCCTGTCTGCGCTCCCATCTTTACAAAATCAGGTAACGGACGCTGAAGGGTATCTCGATGATACAGCCGTGGCGGTGACGTCCACGCTGTGCAGCAGTTCAGGCACACCCAACAACGTGTATGGCTTTGGGCGACTTGACGTCAAAGCTGCCATTGATCTCGCTCTCACAACAATTTCTCCGACGATGCAGACTGTCGCGCCGATGGGAGGTTCGGGGCTAATCAACGTTAATGCGCCGACAGCAACAGTAAACTGGACGGCGACGACGACCGACATTTGGATCACGAACATCACGCCCGCAAACGGCACAGGCAGCGGCGCGGTGACGTTCCATGTCGAACCCTATGCCGGAGCGACACCGCGGTCCGGCACAATTACGATAGCGCGTAAGACGTTTGTTGTTACACAGGTGTCACCTACCGGCGGCAGGGATGGCGTACTGCAATTTGAACGACCGAGCTTCAGCGGCAAGAAAACAGACGGCAGTACCGCAATCACCGTGAGGCACAATGTTTCTCTGACCACGGATCCGGTTACAGTCGAGTACTATACCGCCGACGGCACAGCCTCAGAACGATCCGACTACATTCCCGCCTCCGGCACGCTGCAGTTCAACTTTGGCGAAACCACCAAGACGTTCAAAGTGCTCATCAACAACAACGGTTACGTCACCGGCACGCGTACCGTCAACCTGGTCCTCGAAAACCCGTCCGGCGACGCTACGTTCGGCGCTACTCGCACTGCCGTGCTGCAGCTCGAAGACACGAACACGGTCGAGCCATCAATCAATCCGAGCGATGACAGCCAGTTCTTTGTTCGCCAACAATACTACGATTTTCTCGGCCGCGAGCCCGACCCGGAAGGCCTCGCCTACTGGAACAATGAGATTGCCAGGTGTGGATCGGATCGCGCTTGCATTAATGAGCGAAGGAGGGATGTTAGCGCAGCCTTCTTCATCGAGGATGAATTTCAACACACCGGTTTCTTTGTCTATCGCATGTTTAAAGCGTCATTCGGACAACAGCCAGGCTATCTGCGCTTCTCCCGCGATCGCAACCAGGTCACGAGCGGACCCGATATCGAGGCTAGCAAGGCCGCCTTTGCCAACCGCTGGGTGCAGCGGGCCGACTTTCGGCAACAGTATCCCGATACAATGCCAGCGGAAGCATACATTGATTCTTTGAATTACAACTCCGGCAACGGACTCACACAAGCGCAGCGAAATGCATTGGTCCAAGGCTTGAATAGCGGCTCTGAAACAAGGGCGACAGCTTTAGCAAAGGTCGCCGAAAACCAAACGTTTCAAAACCGTGAGTACAATCCGGCCTTTGTTCTGATGCAGTACTTTGGTTATCTGCGCCGTGATATAGACCAGGGAGGCTACGACTTCTGGTTGGATGTGCTGAGCAATCGCGAGCCGGGTAATGTTCGGTAGGGGTGGCACTCCGTGGCCACCCCTCGGTTGATTTCAGGCAACATGAAGAAAAGACCCGGTGTTACTCGCTAGGTCGCACCATTGTTTCAATGAGGTGCTCGAGCGCAGCGGTTGGGTCCGTGCAGCTACCGCTGTGTGCTGCAGAGGTCTGGATAACCGTGCTCCGCGGAGCAATGAGCCAGTGAAAACGCTCTCTCTGTGAGAGTTGACCAATGGGCCCCGCCTGTTCTCCGCCCGCACAAATAGCCGGAATGACGGCAAGGTGGCTCCGGATTGATTCCAGATCGAGGGTCGAATCAAGGGCTGTCAGTCGCTGCTCATCGAGCTCGATGCGAGCTTCAAGAAACTCTTTAGCCGGGCACGAGAGTATTACGCCGACGTTCAAGAACTCTTCACGCTCGACCCTGGGAACGACGCGGATTATGGCGTAGTCATACGAGTAGTGATCGAGCACGAATCGCCTCCTCCAGGAAAACGTGCGGTGGTTCTAAACGAGACAGTAGATACTCACTGTAGGCCGCGCGATGTTCGTCGTTACTATCGAAAATAGAGTCCAATGGAGATTGATTGACGAGCCAGGCGTCAGGGATAAGTTGGACTATACCTTCAATGATGTCCGCCGTAGTTTGCTCGGACATCATCACCTCTACTTCTCGCAGAGTACTGGCAAGCGGAAGTAAAACGTGATCCTTTATCCTGGGGAACGAATCGCGGCTGCGCGCGCGGTAGTTGTTCCAGTTGTGATGGAAATAGAGAGCAGCACCGTGATCGATGAGCCACGGTCGTCGGTGCCACATCAGCATGTTCGTGTTGCGCGGCGTGCGGTCAACGTTTGTCACATAAGCATCGAACCAAACAACCATCGAAGCGAAATCCGCGTCGAGTTTCTCAGCAACCGGATCAAACGAGACGGAACCGGGAAGGTAGTCGAGGGCGAGGTTAAGGCCGGCGCTCGCCTTGATCAGATCCTGGATTTCCGGATCGGGCTCAGTGCGAGCAAGGTCAGGGTCGAGTTCCACGAAGACGATTTCAGGTACTGGTAGTCCTGATGCGCGAGCGAGTTCTCCGACCACGAGTTCCGCTATTAGAGCTTTGGGTCCCTGACCGGCGCCACGGAACTTAAGCACATACATTCCATCGTCATCAGCCTCGATTATTGCAGGAAGCGAGCCTCCTTCGCGTAAAGCGGTTACATACCTGGTGGCACTTACGGTTCTCATCTGGTTAGAGGCAGCCCAAGTTCATCCGAAAGCCCTTGCCCTGTTGGACCCCGGAACCGGGGCCAGTCGCTGGGAAGCGTTAGGGCGGAAAGAAAAAGAATTAGGTAAGCTTTCATCTGGGTTTTTTCGCCCAGCCGGACTGAGGCTTAGGTTGATTTTCCATTTTCCATTTTCCAATTATCATTCGCGAATTCAACTTGGAAACGCAACATGTCGGTTCAGGATAAAGACTTTGGTTCCCCTTCTTTCTCATTCACACCGTGGCTTCAGCCCGGTGATAATAGTGGAGGACGGAGTTCAGGAACCGTTTTAACGGTTTTTTGTTCGAGCGCTCAACAATCGGCAATCTCCTGCTCTAATCACCTTTGGCGGAAGGCGTTCTAAAGAGCGAAGGAAACCGTTAAAACGGTTGGCCTCATTAAAACTTGGCGCTGCCCCCGGGGCTAAAGCCACGGGGTGAATGAGAAGGATCAGAAAAGAAGTCTTATCCGACCACAACGTGTTGCACTTCCAAGTTGAATCCGCGATTTCTCATTTAATTTCACATTTTTCATTACTATAGTCCATTTCGCAGTCACTCATGCCTCGGTGTCACGTCACTTCATAGATGACCTCATGACACCCCGGCATGAGTGACTGCCGTTGCCTGCCAAAAAGCTGCGACACCATCACTCGATGCTTTACATCGACCTGGACAGTAGTAATGGAAAATGGAAAATGGAAAATGGAAAATAAGACTCCGCCTAACAGACAACTCCTGGCGTCGATCCCATTTGTGACGTCGCTGCCGTAACGCGAAGCTAAAGCTTTCTCCCACTCTCAAAGTATCGTTTCTGCCCTGTCAACGGATCGACGAACGAGACTGATCGAGCCAACAGTTTGAGTGGCTTAGAAAAATCGTCTTCATCGACAAAGCTCCTATCAGGATAGAGTCTGTCATTGACAATGGGAATCCCTAATCCCGAGAGATGCAGGCGTAGTTGATGTTTTCTACCGCTGATGGGATTTAAGCGATAAAGAGTCACCCCGTTCAGCTTGCCATCCCCGGCGAAAGGCTTTTTTGGTGACTGAAGGACATCGACGTGAGTCTCCGAGTTTGGTTTCCCTTCAACTTCCTTCATGCGAAAGAAGGGTTCCCCGGTCACGATTCGGCTGCGCCGAGTCAGAGGAAAATCGAGTCCCCGCAGCGTTGGCGCGAGAGCTTCATACACCTTTACAACTTTCCGATTGCGGAACAGCGACGTGTAGTGACCCCTCGTTTTCGGATTGAGGGAAAACAGGACCACTCCAGCCGTTTCGCGGTCGAGCCGATGAAGCGGGACAAGCGAGTCTGGCCCACCTTGTTTCCTCAGACGTACAAGAAGCGTCTCATGGAGAAACCGTCCGGAAGGCATGACGGGCAAATAATGTGGCTTGTCTACGACCAGGATATGTTCGTCTTGACAAAGAACGCATTCATCGAAGGGAATTCTCTTTTCCCCCTCAATCTCGCGATAATAGAAAACACAGGCACCCACACGGTAGGCACTTTGTGGGTTTAGACAAAGGCCGGTTTCATCGAGGATCTGCCCTTTCGCCATCCGCTCGCTCCACGTTGTGACATCGACAGACGGGAATCGCTCCACGAGATAATCCATGATGGTCGGCCAGGAACCTGCCGGAAGCCATTGGCAACTCGGACCAACTCCTTCCACTATCGGAAGCGGCGGCTTCAAAGTGTCCTCCTCAACTTGTTTAGCTTGTGCCGAGGTCGCGGTGATCGTCGATCAAACATCGGTCCTGGACCACTTTAATGCCGGCTCCTGCGAGACTCTCCGCAACCTCCGCATGCCTGATCCCTGATTAGTGCATGTTGAATGGACCACCGCGCGGCTCCGGCACTAAATCGGGACGAGTGGAATCCTGGACCACCTCGTGCATCTCCAACACGTTCGACTGCGAAAATGCATCCTTTGGAAGCGTGCCGGACTGCGCGTGCCCCTTCACGAACGCATCTGAGCGTACCCAGTTAAGGAAGTCCTGGCGGCTGTTCCAAAATGTGAAGACTACGTACGGGTCGCCGTCGTTCACTGGGCGCAAGACATGGTTGGAAATGAATCCTGGCATTTTGTCGACTAACCCGGCGCGCTCGCGAAACCTCTGTTCGAAGGCGTCGGCGTATTCCTGTTTGACGTAAATCCGATTAGCGACAGTTATCATTGAGGAGTCTCCCTTGCTCTGATGATAACACCTGCTGCGATCTTGTCGCTGGCGGTGTCAGAAGTTGACGCCGGCAGCAGCGAGGATCGCAAGCACGACTGCGAGAAGCGCTTCGCCGGCGATCAGGCCCGACGCCAAAGGAATACGATATTCTTCCTCAGACTTGGGGGAAACTCTTGACCACACAAACTGGCCCACACCACCCAGGATGAACGTCATCAGGACCGAAGCCGGGATCAACATGCCAATCCCTATAGCGGAAGGAGACGGCACCAGTTCGGCCCACCGTTCGGCTAGTAGCGTGAGAGCGATCCCCAGCACAATCCCTATTGCCAGTCCCACCAAACATCCAGGTGGCAGCGCGTTGAGGCCTTTGGTCAGAAGTTCAGCGAAACCTGCCCACTTCACACTGATAGGCGACGACAACCCTTGCGGTCCAATGCCAAACTTATCACGCAGCACCGGATACACAATGGCGGTCGCGATAGACCCAACAGGCGCCGCCAGCAACTGAGCTACCGTCAGGTTCCGAGGGTTTGAACCAACCAACTGTCCCGCCTTGAAATCTTGCATCAACGCTTCGGAAGTTACTGCGATGGTCCCGGTCAACCCGCTTGAAGACATGTTGACGGGAACGTTGCCGGGCGAGATGAACGCGAATACGGCCTGCATCATGTTTGACATCGCGCTGATCGGGCCCCAATTTGTCTCGCCCAATACGCGCAGACCAACCAGCATCAGCGGCAGCGATAACAACACCGCGATAAGCGAAAGCCAAACGGGTATGCCCATGCTGAAATACTGCACCATACAAACGACTACCGTCATGAGTATCGAGCCCGCAACAACCCACTGCATCGGGAAATCCCGATGGTCCATCTTGCTACCTTTAAGTCCGCGAAAAGTCTTGACAATCAGGTTCCATTTCAACGCTAGAGACGTGAGTCCTCCGGCAACCATCAAGCCCGTTGCCGGCCACATTACCCATCGCAAAGTCATGGGATAAGTTTGCTCGGGAATCATTCCGTGGGATAAGAGATATGGCGGTAGGATGAACCAACTGATGAACATGCCAATCGCCATTGCCAGACAGATGCGAAATCCGACTAAGAGGCCGGAGCCGAATGACAGCAGGCTCCAGTTGAGACCGATATTCATGGGCTGCATACCCGGCAGGAACCAGGTGTCGGAAAACAGCTTGAGAAAGCTGGTAAGGATCATTAAAACGCCGGAAGCAAGACTACCTAGACCAAGCGCCTTTACTGGACCAGCTGAGGCGCCTTTGTCGCGCCCCTCATGAAGTACGATGATGGTCTCGCCCGCGGCCATGCCATCTGCATAAGTCAGATTTTCTTCGTCGATGTAGTGACGTCGCATGGGGACGGCAAGCAGGATGCCAAGCAGGCTCGCGCTGCAGAGCCAGAAGAAAATCTGGAAGGTGCCAAGGTGAATAGGCGGATTGAGCACACCCTTGGCATTTAGCAGATCAAAGGCGGCCAGCAGGACACACATGAAAGCCGTCTGTCCGGCGCTAGTACCCATTGTCTGAACGATGTTGTTCTCGCGAGGGTTTGTGCCGGTGGCGCGCAAAATGAGGACTAAGGCGATAAAGCCGAAGAAGGCCGAAACCACGGAAAGGTTTGGTCCAAAGCCTAACTTGAGAACGCAGTACGGATAGGCGCTGCCGATGACTAATGCAACGGCAAGACCGACGACTATAGAGCGAACAGTAAGCTCCGGGCCAGTTGTGGTTGCAACAGTGCGTGCTTGGGTCATTAGTCGCTGACAAGTGATATGGCCGCGAATTCAGTGCTGCGGCTTTTATCACGGTTGGCGGGAGTGTGTCGAGGGCCACTAAGGTGTGAAGATTTCCCTGCCTCAAACAGGAATAGCTTTCAATGAGCCTTAAATCTATTGTGAAGATCTCTTAGGCTTCGTGACAAGAATGGGATGGAGTTAATATTATCTGTCTCACTAACCAAATTTATTGAATTGGCGGTGGTTGAAAGCAGTTCAGTGTTCAACCTATAGGTGAGCTGGTAAGGAAACTGAAGTTTGAACCCTAATCTGAATCAGAAGTGGGTCCACATGCATCATCTTAAGATCTTTGGTCTTCTAACCGCGGTGGCATTGCTCGCAGCCCCGGGCTTCCTTCGAGCTGTTGCTCAGGAACAAGGTTCCTCGCAGGTGACATCCTCACTGGCGCTCATGAGGCAAAACGGAAAAATTGCGTTCACCAGCACGCGCGATGGCAATGTGGAAATTTATGTCATGGATGCCGATGGCAGCAATCAGCTGCGGCTCACAAGCAATGCTGCCTTCGACGGTGATCCGGCATGGTCTCCAGACGGGGCAAAGATCGCGTTTACGAGCACTCGCGATGGCAACGAAGAGATCTATGTGATGAATGCCGATGGCAGTAAGCAGACGAGACTAACTAACAATACATTCCTTGATCGGACGCCGGCGTGGTCCCCAGATGGTGGTCAGATTGCTTTTGCAAGCAATCGGACCTCAGGCAATTTTGACATCTTTGTGATGAACGCCGACGGCAGCGCCCAAACCAACATCTCGAATGGCGTTCAGGCTGACTTTCAGGATCCGGATTGGTCACCCGATGGAACGAAGATCGCTTGTAGCCAGGCGAATGTTCAGGGAGTCCGCGCAGCCTATGGAGTATTGGTGATGAGAGCGGATGGCAGCAATCAAACCAGACTCAGCACAGTAGATAATGTCGATATCACTCCGCGCTGGTCACCCGATGGAGCGAAAATCGTCTTTGCCAGCATACGCGGAGGCAATTTGGGGACGTTCGAAGTTTTCGTCATGACTGCTGGAGGCGGTAACCAGACAAGGATCACAAACAGCATCGGCGAGAATAGCCGGCCAGGGTGGTCACCGGATGGCACTAAGATTACGTTTCAAAGCGATCGCAAATTCAATTTCGACATTCTTACGATGAATGCTGATGGCGGGAACCAGACTCAGATTACCAATAGCTTATTCGACGAGGCTCAGCCTGTATGGCAGCCGATTTCGAACCCACCTTCTAACCCAATCGATGATCCACAGCTCTTCGTTCGGCGGCAATATCTTGACTTTCTCAACCGTGAGCCTGACTCGGGTGGTCTCGCATACTGGGTAAGCCAGATCACTCAGTGCGGCAGCGATCAGACTTGCGTCAACCGCAAGCGCGTGGATGTAGCGGCTGCTTTCTTCATAGAGCAGGAATTTCAACAAACCGGATTCTTCGTTGATCGCTTTTACGAGGCGTCGCTCTGCCGCCGACCGACGTTCGCGGAATTTACTGCCGATCGGAACGGGCTGGTGGCGGGGACAAATTTGGAGGCAAACAAGCAAGCCTTCGCGGCAAATTTCGTGCAGCGCCCTGAATTCATTCAGAAATATCCGCTATTCATGACGGGCCCACGTTTTGTTGATGCCCTGCTCGAGAACGTGCTGGGTTGTTCGGGACTGGACTTGACGAGCCAGCGTGCTGCCTTAATTGGCGAATACAACACCAGCACCGATCAAACGATAAGCCGGTCCCGGGTATTACGACTCGTCGCAGACAACACTGCGTTCATTCAGGTCCAGTTCAATAAGGGGTTCGTGCTGGCCGAGTACCTCGGCTTTCTCAGGCGTGATCCGGATCAGCAAGGCTTTGACTTCTGGCTTGACGTTCTTAACAATCGCGTGCCCGGTAACTTCCGTTCGATGGTCTGCGCATTCATCACCTCGCCCGAGTATCAGAAAAGGTTCAGCCCGATTGTCACGCATTCCAATAGTGAGTGCGCAAACTGAGACTCAGGAGGCAGGAGCACCGGTTTCAAGGTTTTCAAGTTTCAGGTTTGAAGTCCCGCCGATAAGTTGAGAATTGAAAGTCTGGAGTGACACATAGTGCCAAGCAGACTTTGCACGTGATGGCCGACTTCGTGCGCAATGACATAGGCCTCGGCAAAATCTCCCGGCGCGTGAAAGCGGATCCTTAATTCCTGGAAGAACGAAAGATCGAGGTAAAGTTTTTGGTCACCCGGGCAATAGAATGGTCCCACCGCCGCGCCCGCGATGCCACAGGCAGACCTAACCTGATCTGTGTAAAGGACCATGGTGGGGTCTCCGTATTTTCACGACTATCCCTCCGGCGCATGATCCTTGAACCTCGCTGTGTGATTCCTGAAAATTATTGCACGCTACCGGGCTCGAAAATTCTGCGAACAAGCCGAGCATTGGGATTTTCGCATTTTGATTTCACGCAAAGATTGCGAAAGGAGGGAATCAGGTGGGGGCAGAAGGCAGGAGCAGGAGGCAGGAGCAGCGGTTTCAGGTTTTCAAGTTTCAAGTTTGAAGTCCCGCCGGTAGTTGCGACTGAATGTCTGTAGTGACAAACCTGAAACTTGAAACCTGAAACTACCTGAAACCTTAAGCCTTAGCTGCCTGGTGCTTGATGCGGTCGATCATCTCGTGCAAGTGGGCCACAGCCTTTTCTATGTCGTAGTACTTGTATTGGCCCGCCCTGCTTTCCGCCGAGAGAACTGCACACCGATGGACCTTTTTGAAGTCGCCGTAGGGAAATCTGTATCTCTTTTTGGTGTGCTCGTTTTCCCCATTATCGATTCCAAGATGCCACTGCGCGTATTCCTCGAATCCGTGCCGCTCTATGAAATCATTCTCTTCTTGGGCCGAAGGTCGATGTTCGCTCCAGGCATCTCTTTCGTCTTTGACAACTCGTCCTTCGTTGACAAGTTCTTTCGCGGTAGCAAACGCCATTTGGTTTAGCTTTACTGGCATATTCTTTCTCCTTGGAAGGCGAAGATCGTAGCAGATAATTTGACTCTCGGCACGCGCACGGAGTTCAGCAATTGCGAAAACTTCACCACGCGACCGCATACCTGCCTCGTCGCGGATCTGCGCCCGCCGATGAGACACC
>WNFY01018108.1_pt2 | contig 17931 bp, 10 predicted proteins | sample 5400091 | NCBI WGS metagenome assembly WNFY01 (sample SAMN13153364, study PRJNA577476) | soil metagenome | isolation source: 60 cm soil or saprolite under grassland replicate 1 | place: USA:California | collected 2016-06-15
GACCAAGCATAAGGATTGTTCGCGTAGTCGTCTCACAAGGTAACTCAACAGGTCAAGAGTGGCACCATCAGCCCATTGTATATCGTCAAAGAAAATGATACCAGGTTGCGTTCCTTGACACATTACAAGCAGCAATTGCCTGAGACCTTCAAAGAAACGGCTTTGAGCGCCAGGGCTGTCGAGTGGTAAAGGCGAGGGTAAACCAGGATGCAGTGAGAGCAATTCTGGAAATAGGCGTGAAGCCTCGCTGAGCCAGGGAGCTGGGACCTCCCCCAATCGCCGCTCAGTATCCCCCCTTGTGAGAGCTACACGCAACCCTGCGACGATGGGAGCAAACGCAAGATGTGTTTCTCCCTCGTAACACTGGGCGGCGATTACGTTTGCGCCTTTAGCCTGACCATAAGCCAAAAATTCCTCGGCCAGGCGGGTCTTACCGATACCAGCTTCTCCTTCCAGAATGATGAGTCGACCAATGGTATTTAAGGCGTTATATGCACCCATCAATGTTGACCACTCGGTTGAACGGCCAACCAGGGGATAGTTGACATTGAGAGCCAAAGGTTGTGAATTGGTCGCAGAAAGAGCACCTGGTATACTCGTTGTGTATGGCATAGTGCCAACAGCCACCTTTGCATCAGGCAAAGCTGATTGGGCATGCATTTCGACGGGAAGTGGTATTGCCTGATGCTCTTTGATCACCTGATAGAGTTTAGTCGTTGATTCCAGCGGAGCTACGCCCAATTCATGTTCGAGTACCTGAACACATTCGCGGTATTGATGCAGAGCAGCACTTCGCTGACCATGCCAGGCATACAACTGCATCAGAGTGCGATGTGCTGGCTCATGCAATCGATCAAGCGTCAACCAGCGTCGAGCATAGGCGATGGCGGGTTCAAAATCACCGATGGTACTATAACACTGCACTAGACGTTCAAGGGCATTGGCAAATTCACGGCGCAGAGTATCGGTTTGAAAGAACTGCCAGTCATCAAAGTTCGGACTATCGCGCAGGCTGAAACCGGCCAAAAAATCATCATACAGCGCCACCGCCTCACTGAGAGGTTGCAGGCAGGCTGAACACGTCACGTTAGGTTGATGATTATGTGATTGACACTCGGCCAGAAGGTTACGGAACTCATGCACATCCACCCAGATGCCGGTGTTGAAATTCAAACTGACATACTCGCGGTTGACATCCAACCAGGGTCCGGCGAGAGCTTTATTGAGCGTCGAAAGAGTGCGGCGCAAAGTGGCACGAGCATGTGCCTGGTCATACTCTGGCCAGAGTAAGGTCGCGAGCGTATCGCGGCTCTGGCGTTGTTGAGTGATCGCTAGATAGGCCATGAGAGCGCTTGCCTTGCGCGTATCAAGGTTGATGATTTCACCATTGCACTCGATGCGTGGCGTACCTAACAAAAATAAGGCCAGTCGGGACATGTAACACCTCCACTTATCGTCGATTATATGCTACACAACCCAAAAACGCAACGGAATTTCTCGTATGGTGATTCTCGTAACGATATGAAAAAGGAATAGCTAACTATTTGGCAGGGGGGGTTGTTGAGGGAGGCTCAAGCATAGATTCCTGATGCTCTTCAGTTGGAGGAAGCTGGGCACGCTTACTGCCAATATTACCACCAAGAGCGCCACCAGCCACTCCGATTAGAACTGCTAACACAAGATTGATCAAGACACTAATCAGAATAGTAGTTGTCACGGAAGTGGAAGTGATTGAGTTGGGGTTTTGACCTTGCTTTATGGCAGTGTCTTTGACGGATTGCAGTAATGCACCAAAATTTAATAAATCATAGAGTGCGAAAACAAGGGAGATAATCAGGGCGCTAATTAAACCAGTTAATAAACCTGCTAAAACACCTGTAACAAGCTTCCCTGTTTTTTGAGAAGCTCGCCAACCTGCCAGATAAGCAAATACAAGATAAAGCGCAAATATAATAAGGGTACCGAGGAGACCAAGAGCATTGCTGATAAAACTGAAAGCTACAAGAATGATGCCCAAGATAATGCCCCAAAAAAGCCCCTGGAGTAGAGCAGGATTATTCATCCTCGATGAGAGATTTTGCATACTTCCTCCAACGAAACAATAATTCCTTTGATTGATATTGCCTGCCAGCGAAAAAAAATCTTTATGCATCATACGCTAGTTCAAGAGAATAGACAAGCCTTTTAACGTAAGTTCAGGGCTTCGCAAATGTTCTTTTTCCCGCCTCCGGGGGGGAGAAGAGAGCAAGTGGGGACGTAAGCCTCCCAGGCTTCCTTGCCCCACACCCCGCTTAGGGACTGCTGTCCCTAAGAACCCTGCTCGACTTGTGAGAAGCCCTGAACGTAAGTTTGTTCTATTTTGACTCCGAGGACAATTTAGCTTCTGTCCCTATTGCTCGTTGGATTGACGCCATTGATCTATTTGTGCCTGTAGAGCTTTTTTCTCCTGTATCGCCCTTTGCAAATTATCCTGAATAGATTGCTTCTCCCGTGTTGTAGCGTTCAGGGTATCCTGGAGATCTTCGATCGTTTTATTGGCTTCTTCCAATTCTTCACCCCGCATTCCATGCTCCTGGTGTAGCTGTTCCAATTGCTGTTCCATGTCATCGATATGTGCGCGCATACTCAGGATTTGTTGCGTGAATTGCAATACACTCTTCTTATGTTCCTCTTGCTCAGTTTGTAATTCATTCTCGAGCATTGTTATTTGTGGGCTGTATCGCCAGCCCAGCAAAATATCATACAATTCTTGCTCAGCGCTGCGATCTTTGCTGCGAAAGCGCAGATTTTGCAATTCAGAAACATCCCACTGGCCGCCCACCAGTAGCCCACCTAATGCACGCAATGAGATCGCTAAACGATCGGGATGTAGTACGCTACTCGTGCCTACTGACTGCCCTGCCCAGATGCCGTACTCGCCAATCATCCTGGCATATTCGCGAATATCCACATTCGGTGCGAGTATCCCTAGCAGGCCCGCAGCCTCAGCACGCAGCATAGTTGCTGCCTCAGGGTCGTGCAGGACCTCTAAAAGCACCTCCTCACCATCCTCACCCAATAGTAGGAATGCATAGGCCAGTAATCGCTGGTGATTTGGGTAATCATAGAGCACCTGAGTTAGATATTCAATTACTGTATTTCCACCGAGTAAGAGCAATAAGGCGATGATGCGTAGGCTAGCTCGCTCGTCACTATGGGTTTGCACATGTTCCAGGAGAGCTGGTATCATCTCATGCTCTCCATTTGCTTGCAGAGCTTCATCGTGGATACGCTCCAGAAGTAAGGCCAGAGCCATTGAAATGTCGTCTGGCTCGCTGCTCTTTAACAGTTGAACGAGTTCGTCCTTAATAACAACAGTGTGCATTCTACGAAAAATACTGTGGGCTGCAGCTCGCCGGGCGCGATTACTTGTATCGCTATGCGCGGCCCAAATAAAGGAGAAGGCCGGTACGCCCATTTCACATAGAATACTTTGTGCAGCCTGAGCTACCGAAGCATCAGGATCTGTTATCAGATTACCAACGCCAGGTACAGCCTGTGCTCCAATCTGTACCAGAGTAATTTGTGCACCGTGCCGTCTTTGCTCCATCCGCAACGCTGCCAGAAGATCATTTAGAACTATTTCACTCTGCGAATCACCTTTATTCACCAGGTGTACCAGTGCTTCGGATACAGAACCCACCAAATGAGCATCTTCCAGGCCTTCTAATAGAGCAGGCACACTCAAGTCAACTAGCTCGTTCGTTAGAAGATTCAATAGCGCTTCATGCGCACGCTGTGGAGGTGAAAGATTGAAGAGTTGTACGACATCATACACTAACTCCGGCATCTGTTGTACTAATGTCAAGACGATGCGCTGTGAACGCTCCTGCGCTCGATTGTTTAATGCGTCCAACCCAGGCACCAGATATGGTAGAACCACGGGTCCAAACTCTAATAACATGATCTCAGCGGCATCTCCACGTTCATCATCGTCTAAAAGGCCAACTAAAGGTGGGATGGCCATGCGAGGATGTTTTAGTAATAATTCGGTAATTACCGCACGCCAGGAGGGTTCAGGATGGTTGAGCACTTCCAGCAAGGCTGGCACGATGAGTTGCCCGTTCATCTGGCTCAGGGTGTTTCGAACATAGTATTGTAGACGTTTGTTGGGATGGAAGAGATTGGCTACCAATATCTGAGCTGCCTCGGTTCCCTTTGCCAAAAAGACATTGATGATATGCTGCGCTTGTGCATCGCTCCCTTGACCTAAAACCTCGAGCAGTCGTTCGCCAGGGAAATGGACCATGCCAAGCAGGGCTCGTTCTATGCGGGAGGCAAGTACCCTTTCCCTTTCAACTTGGCGCCTATCGTCCTCCCTTACGGCGTCTCCTGGAAACCCTGTTGGAGGCTCAGTAGAACTCTCTTCTGAAATCTCCCCTTCCCATCCTCCTTGCTGCTCTGAAAAGTCACCCTGAATCTTCCCTGTAGCATCCTCATCGAGCGCCGCAATAAGTCCTTCCAAGGCCACATCTTCAAGATAACTTAGCGCGTTAATTGCTCCTTCATAAATCAACGGATTCGAACTTGCGAGCATGTCGAGCAAGGGGGTAACTACTCGTTCATCAGGGAACTGGCCCAGGGAATGCACAACAGCTACCTGTAGCGCCTGGTCGGTTAAGGAAGGTTGCGGGGAAGTATCCGACTGACCCTCCAATGGGATCTTTGTGGGAGGGTAGTAATCACTCTGGGGAGGTTGTAGCAGGGCTATCAGCGCAGGTATTGCTTGCTGATTATGTATGCGCTCGAGCACCTGAACTAGCAGGTGAGTGCGTCCCGGTACAACAGGGTTGAGTGCCTGAATTACAGGAATCGTCACCACTTCTCCTATATCGCCCAAAATCTGCTCTGCTCTAGTAGCAACCAGTTCACTGTCACTATGCAGCACGCGATCAATCAATCCAGGGATACTTTCAGGCGCGTAGGTATGCAGAGCAGCCGCGACCTGTTGCTGAACCATCAATGCAGGATCATCCAATGAGCGGAATAAATATGGCAAAGCACGCTGATCACGTACATCAGCAAGCACCTCGACAATGCGCCTTCGCATTTCTTCGGGAGATTGTTGATTTAATTGACCCAGCAGATAAGGGGTAGCTGAATGGCCTATCTCCTTTAAAGTCTTTATGAGAGCGCGAGCTACCGTTTCATTGGCAGAAGAGAGGTTTTGTACCAGGAACTCCACCGCTCTTTCGCCAGCAGCATTCACATCGGCATTACGTGCCTGCCTTACCAGCATCTCCCGCGCCTTCTGCTGTTCTTCTGGAGCATAATTGGAGGTGAGCACATGCAATAGTGCAGTAACGAGACGTACCTGCTGTGTAGGAGTCATTTGGCGAGCAACATCCGGTTCATCGAGAAAACGCTCCAGGATGTGCAAAGTAGTCCTATGAACTTGCTGGCTGACAGAAGCCGGCGTGTGATCTTCCAATTCTTGAATAAGGCGAGTTAAGCCATGTTGCGGACCAAGACGGATCAAAGCATTGGCGGCTCGTCCAACAAGAGACTGGTTTGAATCGCGTAAGCAGAGTATTAATGGATCTACTGCACTCTCCTCACCTGTCCTACCCAGGATATTAATGGCAGCGGACTGCAAACGGGCACTTCTCCCTGGTAAGGAGTGACTCAATTCCGTGGCACGAGGAACCGCGGCCTGACCAAAGCGCCCTAATACACGTACCAGGCGTTTGACCATGGTTTCATATGCAGCATTATAACGAGTGAAAAGGTGAGCCAGAGAGGCGCATGTTTGCTCATCTTGCACAACCACTGCTATGGCTTCTTGAAGATTGGGTGGCAATTGAAGCAGGTGTGCATTATCGGCCTGCGGTGGAATGTACGCAACACCCATAGAGACCAGACCCAATGTCAAGGCCTCCAAATTGAAGGCAGGATTCTGCCGCGCAAGATCCGCGAATCGTTGCGCATACTCAATAGGGTCATCTAATAGTCCGGCCCACAGTGCGATGGGGGTAATGAATTGGGCACCTATATCCCAGCGCCCAGGATTCTCTGTATGGGTAGGATTTATGATATCCTCTGCTTCGTGCTCAACTGACTGCGCCTTGTGAGTTGTTCCTAAAGCCACAAAATACTCCGCAACAAAGTATGCCGCGAGCAATTCGTGACGAAAGCTCAGAATGCCTGCGGGGCTGATCTCAAGTAGTGCTGCGTTTTGAGCAAATTGTAGCAGTTCAGCTAACTTCTCCTGGCTATAGGGTTCATGTAACGTATCCGTTATGGTGCGATTTACGCTGTCGTGCGAATTGGAGAGCGGCATAAATGGAATCTCTACAGCCCGTAGTGCAACTAAACTTTGTGCCGGATGCTGGCTTAGCCAAGCAATTAATTCGTCCGCAAAATCTTCAGTTCGTAATCCCTTCCTCCTCGCTGAAACCGGCAATTGGATTGCATTACTATTATTCGCCCACCTGGCTGCGCAGGCTATCTTGCCCAGAAAAAGTAACACGTCATTCTCAGTCAGAGCTGTATTAGTCCATTGCGATTGAGACATCACTTGTTGTATGAGGCGTTTTACAAACGCACGTAAGAGGCGACCACGTGTATTGAGATGCTTGCCACGACTGACACCTAGACCATCGATGATCTCCGTCAAAGCAAAAAACATCAGGGGATTTGTGCAGTAGTCGCCTAAACGACTGTGATTGATCACTTCCATGACCTGACCTGCGGTATGGCGCCACTTTTTGCCTGAGTCCTGTTCTTCAATAAAGTGTTCGACAAAACTACGCATTTGTTTGGAATCGAGGGGATTAATGTGCACCCGAGCAACCAGGTTTTCTTCTACGGCTTGCACAAGTTGTGGCTGTCCCCAGAAATCAACTTCCGGGCAAGTCAAGATCAACTGATTTTGATTTTGCCCCATCATCTCGGCAAATTCCCTACCGATGTCAGCCCGATACTGATGGGCAACTTCATTGAAACCATCGCAGAGAAACAAAATACGCCCTTGAGCACTCAACTTATGGAGAAATGGTCTCAAATGGTGCATTCCCGGCAGGTCACCTGTATAGAGAAAAGCGAGAAGTGACTGTACGCCTGCAGCGGGTTTCTCTTGCGGAGACCCAGTACGATGAGTATCCAGGTAGAGACTATAATTCCGCAATGGAATATAAATCGGAATTTTAGCACGCCCAAATATAAGCGACCGTGACTGTCGTAATACTAAGAACTGGTAAAAATAGAGAAGGATCGTTTTGCCAGCTCCCGGTGCTCCAAGAATGAGCTGATGGGAGAGGTTGTCCGCCAGGACACTTGCCAGTTCTTGCGCAAATTCATCCATGGAGAAGTCGTGCACGTGGCTTGGGGCAGAAAGATCAGGCGAATCCTGATAACGAGTAAGGGTTGTTTCATAGATTGCGGGCCAGGAAGTGAGCGGCGTATATAACGTGCGAAACCGCTCCTGCTCCTTTTGAACATCCCTCACATACCTTTGAAGCGCCAGTGGCTTATCTGCGATTAGCACTACTACGCAAGCTACAATTAACTGCACGAAGAGAACGAACAGCAGGAGAGGAGTGTGCACAGAAATTGACCATATTGCAGAGAAACTATCAGGCATGCCGCTACCAAATAGATGGAAAGGGTTGACTAACCAGAGCACGCTTTCTATACAGGTTAATACAATGGCAATGCCAACCCCTATTAGTAGGTTTCGGGGAATGCGAGACCAGGCGATATGCTGATTCGAACGTTGATCTATAACATCTCTACTTGCGTTCGTAGGAGCTACAGGTTGCTGATCCTCTATCATTTTCCTGTAAAACACTCTTTCATAGTTCTTGCAGTTCGGCGGTAGAATTAGTATATCGCACTCCTCCTACTTGAACAAGCAGTATATATGGGCATTTTTGTGATTAACATGATTGAGTTCTCTTTACGAGCGATTGTTGTATATGAGGATGTCAAAATAAACCCAACAGTCCTAAATGTGTGTGGTTACAGATAGTATTTTGCTGCAATTTACGTTACTATTGTAAGGGGAATTATGGGCCCACATTGGTTTGCTAGCTAGCTTCATCGATTGATCACAAAATGTGCATCCCATCGGTGCGGAACAGGCCATCACCGGGTTCCTAAATCAATAGATCAAGTTATAGTAACTCTTCAGGTCTCCTTGCTCGTGCGCCGCCTCCGGCGGCAGGGTGAGGAAGAAGGGCGGGGACTCTCCGCATCCCGCCAAGAGGCCTTGCAGGCCCTTGGAACCTCCTGCTGAATAGTTACCTCTCGAACAAGAAATGCCTGACGAAAAAGCAGATTATACCCATTCAGAATCAAGAGATACTCTGAAGAACTCTGCGATACCCGGCGTAGTTACAGTAACGTCTGCTCGAACCACGCCATTGAAGGTTTCAGAGCGAACAGGTATTACACGCGGCAAAGCAATACTATGCGTGGGTTTGCTCTTGATGCTCGTTTTAAATGCTCTCAATGCAAGTTATGCGCAATTCATTGGCCCCCAGGGTTGGGCTTTCGTAATTGGAGGGCCGGCGCATGAAGATAACAATAACCCGCTCAATAGCATAGAGAGTGAGCTAAAACATAATCACGGTCTCACGCCAGGGGCAACAGTTCAGGTAACAGCCCAATTAACTCCCCAGCAATATATCGACCTGGTTGTACAAAATATGACGCTTGATCAAAAGCTTGGACAGATGATGATAGTCCAGTTTCTTGGCCCAACCTACTCGTTAGATATAAGTACGATGATCAGCCAATATCACGTCGGGGCTGTCTTGTTGTTCACCGTCAATAATAATATTGCTGACAAGGTACAACTCAAAGGGCTTATCCAGCAAATGCAGAGCAATAGCTCTAAAAGCTCTGTTCCGCTGGTGGTGGCTATCGATCAGGAAGGTGGAACAGTAGATCGCCTGAAAGCACTGGATGGGCCACGCCCACCTGCTGCTGATATTGGCGCGACCAATGATCCAGGTAAAGCAATGGCGGAAGGCATGCGGGATGCACAAGACCTGGCATCTTACGGATTTAATCTTAATCTCGCCCCTGTAGTAGATGTTACCAATGTCTATAACCAGCAACTCTATGATCGCACCTATGGCAACACCGCTGCCGTGGTTACTAAAATGGCGCAGGCTTATCTTCAAGGCCTGCAACAAAGTGGCAGAGTACTGGGCACGATCAAGCATTTTCCGGGCCTGGGCGATGTAGGGGTCGACCCGCATAGCGGAGTACCAAACCTGTATCGATCTAAGAGTGATCTGGAGGCTATCGACTGGGCACCATACCGGGCGCTCATTCAACAAGACAATGTATACGCGATCATGGTCACGCATGAAATTGTACATGCGATAGACGGCAGTAAACCTTCTTCGCTTTCCTATAAAGTTGTGTCTGGTATTCTGCGTAATGAGTTCGGCTTTCAAGGTGTGATTATGACGGATAGCTTGACTATGGAAGGCATTACCGCTTACTATACAGAGGGGCAAGCCGCAGCTGTGGCAGTCGAGGCCGGCTCCGATTTGCTGATGGGTGCCACTACCCCTGCCGATGTTGCCAGCATGATCGAAGGGATCAAACAGGCGATTGCTACAGGTGAGATTAGCCAGCCTTGTGATTGGCATGGTGATAGTTGAGACGATACTGGTAACACTGGCGTTGGTGCCTGCGCAGTTGTGGACACGCCTGCTACCAAATTCAACGAACGCAGCACTGGATGGACCGTTTCCTCCAGTTCTTGCACCCATCATTCCAGCGCTGCTCTATCTTGTTCCCACCGTGATTGGCTTTCTGTGTCGTAGCTGGCAGCGAGCACTCCTGTACGCTACCTTACCAGCCTGGATCGGATTGGGACTCTTTGTGATTGCCGCTGCCTTCAAAGTTGGCCCATTCTACCTGGTCTCACCCACCCAGGTTACCGCGAATGTCAGTGTACTGGAACTATTCGCTGCATTAGGAGCTATCGGTTGGCTCGGGCGGCATATTTTTAAGCTGCAATAAAATACAAAGAATATAGGCATGCAGAAATCGATGCTACGGCCGCTCAGGCTGGTGCGTTTTGGCAGCGAGCAGCGTAAAGCATCCACAGAGAAGTTTGAGGATGGGAATTTGAGGGATAAACAAAGCGGTGAAGTAGCTCAGGTGGCTGAGGAACCTCAAGGTTCTACTGAAACGCCAGATCACGTTCCTGGTGAAATAAATACCGTGATTACCAACATTGCAGGGGCGGAAGTTCCGCTAGGAGATACGGGCGCACGGTACCTGCTGAAGCGCACCCCTACGAATTACCTGCTCAACCAGGCGTACGGACTGTGGGTTTTTGTCTCCCTATTCATCCTCAGTTTGATTATGACGCGTAAGGTGTCTGTTGAACAGTATGGCGTTTACGCTATCGCAATGGCAGCATTCAATACTATCGCCTACATTGTGGCATTCGGACTTGAAGACGCTACCACTACTTTTGTACCGCGCGTTCTTGCTGAGCATGGCAGGGCAGCAGCGGCGTTGCTCGTGCGACGATTGCTTGCGCTACGCCTGGCGATTCTTGTGATCAGCGTTGCAATCATGCTTTTTGCTTTGCCTGCTTTGGCAGCAGTGATTGCCGCCATTCCTTTTTCCGGTTCAGGAGCCATAGCAGCGGGGCTGCGCGATCCCAGCCTGCTTGGTCATATCACACCCATCGCTTTCTTTGTCTTTGGTAATGGCATCGCCGGCCTGCTCACTGCTGTGTACGCATCTCAAATGCGCATGCGCATCGTATTTATCGTGGGGAGTGCATCACAATTACTCTTACTAGGACTTAGCTTTCTCACGCTACAACTTGGTTGGGGTATTGATAGCGTGCTCTGGCTGCACGCAATCTGCTCACTTCTGAATGCGGTTGCTTTCGCGTTCTGGCAGGCCCCGCTGCTGCTAACAAGAGGGGCAACATATGAGCAGACTATGAAACCTGTGATGAGAGTGGGTATTTCGGCATGGTTAACGAACCTGGTATCAGGGGCACTACTCAAACAAGTGTCTATTATTTTGCTCGCCTACTTTGCGGTCTCCGTAGTACAGATCGCTTATTTCAACCTCTCATTTCAACTGGCACATGCAGCCAGCTTGTTACTGGTGTCTGGATTAGGAGGCGTTGGCGGATCAGCACTGGCGGCCGCTTTTGTTGGCAGGAATTATGAGAGGTTGGCGCGTTCCTGGCAGACACTGATCAAGGTGGAAACATTGCTGTCGGCTCCAGTACTGGTGTTCTGCCTGTTCAATGCGCAGACCATCGCACATATATTGTATGGGAGCAATTATGATCCAGTCGGCTCATTACTGGCAATTTTCCTCTTCTTCAATATCATCGTGCGTATTCTTGGCACGACCATTCATCAATCGACGCTCTACGTGACTGGCAAATCGAGGCTGGTTGTGCTGGGACAGTTCACCGGGTTGATAGCGGTGATAGTAATTGGCATAGTCCTCATCCCACCCTGGGGACCAGCAGGCGCGCTTGTAGCCGATGGAATTTCACAGATCATTACGGGCGGCCTGCTGCTCGCGTTTCTCTGGAGAGATTTACCGGAGAAATATCCTTTGGGGTTCACTTTGCGTATGCTATTGGCGCTCACGATTGCTGCGCTACCTGGGGTAGTCTGGCATCCGTCAGGACGGGTGTTGTTAGGGGTGTCTGGTGCAGTGTTCTTAGTGCTGGCTATTGGACTATTGCTGGTGATTAAACCACTGAACGCAAGGGATTTGGAGATGGTGGGCGAGGTGAATAAGTGGGCGGTGAGGTATTTGAGGTGGTTTGGGAGGGATCAAAAGTCTTGATGGGGACAGGTAGAGATAAGTGGGAAAGAGAGTGGTAGCTATATGCTTGCGGTAAGTGCCTATTGTCCCCAGGTTTTTGGTAACTTATGCTGCTATATACCGGCGAACATCGACCCTGTGTCAAGTACCTAAAGCTTTAGGTACTCGACATCGCAGATTTAGAGTTTCTCCCATGTAGCCCTGTCAATTCTGGCCTGCTTCAATATCCTGGCCAGTAAACCTTCCACAATATCCCCTTGATGAGGATTTGGTATGGTTAAAATAATGTTCTCTTTTCTCTTCACCATATATTGATGGTTACCACCAGGGTACGGACCCTCAAAGCCCAGTTGTCTCAAGTAGTAAATCAAGTCTCGGCGTTTAATAGGACCTAGATGAGGCATCAGGCTACTTCCCCGATGGTTAATTCGATACCATCAACAGAAGGTAATGGAAAATGGAGAGAGACCCGTAACAAAATCCAGCCTTCCAGCACCTCCTCTAACTCATCACGACATGCTTCGAGCGTCTTTGCGTTAGCGTAGACCCCCTCGAAGCCGGGAATCTCCCCATAGAAAGTGCCATCGTCTGGCAAAATCTCATATCTCGCCTTGCCCATGGCTGCCCGGATATAGTTCTTTAACATAGGGGGTTCCTACCCTCTCTATTCTTTAGTAGCCAAGCACCAAATGAACGAGCAAATACCCTGCAAATCATGTTACTCTTGTTTCCATTATATCTCATCGGAGAATGAGATAACAGAGATCACAGAACTTCGGTTGGGCTTTTCGAAAGTCTATTTCTTCCCATCCCCGCACCCGGGAATGGAGAAAATATGGGGTCACTCCACGCACCGCCAAGAGACCGCCGCCCTATCCCTGTGCGGCTGGGCACTGCGTTTGAGCTGTGGAATCAGGCACTCCTGGCGTGCCAATTTGTGTCCGCACGGTGAGTGCGAGTTGGGACGATGGTGCAAGGCCATCCCAGCGTTGATCAACCTGGCTATTTTGGCCGATCAGAAACGTGGTCGGGACACGGGTGATGCCATAGTCCTGTGCGATGGTACCATCAAGGTCATCTAGCAGAGGAATGGGGCCGAGGTCTACATCGTTGGTGAAATTGAGCAGGGCATTCTGGTCCGGTTGCTGGCCTGTGGCAAGGGAGGTGGCATCGACAATGAAAATGCGGAGGCCTTTAGAGCTGTACTGCCGCTGCATGCTTTTGAGGAAGACGACCTGGCTGTGTGAGGGATCCGAAGAGGAGGAGGATGTTGTATCAGACTGGGTCGAAATAAAAGAGAGCAGGACGACACACCCTACGTAATCTGCCAGGTGGATGGTGCTACCACTAACGGCATTGAGTTGGAAGTCTGGGGCAGCCATTCCTGGTTGCAGGTGTACCAGGGGCCGGGCTTGTTTTTGTTGGGTGTAGATCATGTAAAGAATGGTAAAAAGGATAGCAAAGACAAGCAGGGCGCTAGCAAGGTATAGAGGCCAGCGCTTCTGTTTCTTACTGATTGATTTAGACTTGATTGCAGTTTGTCCTGGTTTCTTGCTGCCCAAGACTTCACCTACCTGTTATTATCATGAGTACCGAAACCCTCGTGCAAAGCCTGTTCCACGATCTTCTGTGCCTGGGGCTCGATTCTTGCGAGCAAGCTAACGAACTCCTCGTCTCCGACCGCCTTGCGGAGGGTATTGATACCGCGTTGCGATTCGTCACAGTAGGAGCTCTGAGCTTCATTGAGGATGTCTCTAGCTAGCAGTAAAGAGGCAAGCGCAACCTCGTAACGCTGTTGATCGAGATAAAGTTTGCCCACATTGCGCAGTGTTTTGCCCTGACCTTCGTGATCTTCCACCTCCTCTGCGATATTCAACGCTGCCTTGTAATAAGCCATCGCCTGCTGCTTGTTTCCAAGAATCTCGTAGACCGTGCCTAGATTCTTGAGTGTCCTACCTTCTCCTTTACGATCAATTTCGCGTCGTATGCTTAACGATTGCTCAAGGTAGTTCAGAGCTTGATCATATTGTCCCAATTTTCTATAGGCCTTTCCAAGATTGTTAAGTGACCAGGCCTCCCCTCTGCGATCTCTCTCATCCCCGAAGATGCTCAATGCCTGCTCGTAATACTCTTGCGCTCGTTCTCTCAGCCCCAGGTCTTCATAGACGCGCCCCAGATTGTTTAGAGTCGCGCCCTCTCCTAAGCGATCTCCCTGCTCCTTAAAGATAAGTAACGCCTGCTCGTAGTATTCCTGTGCCTGCTTGCTCGCTCCCATGTTGATGTAGACCCAGCCAAGGTTGTTGAGGGCTGAACCTTCTCCCCGATGATCTCCCTGCTCCTGGCAAATGCGTAATGCCACCTCATAGTCGCCACGCGCTCGCTCACTATTGCCGATATCACCCTGGACGCGGCCCAAATCGTTGAGTACCCTCGCTTCTCCGACACGGTTTCCTTCCTGTCGATAGATCTCTAAAGCCTTCTCAAGATACTCTTGAGCTAGTTTCATGCGGCCTAGCATCCTGTAGACCACACCAAGATTGTTGTAGATGCACGCCTCTTGAGAACGATCTGGATGCCATTTGTCCAATGGAAACAGCAGAAGATAGAGTTCCAGCAGGATGGCATTGCCTCCTGAGCGTTTGAGAATGGAGAAAAGGAGGACAATTGGTTGATGCATATTGTATATAATGTTGTGCGGCTTTGGCGTGTGCCGTTCGTACCGCCTGCAGATTGGCTTGTGCATTGCCCTCAACGAAGTGACTTTGCGCATAGTCGGCAACAATAGTATGTAACTGGTAGCGCCCCTCTCCCCACGCCTGCAGCAAGTGCTGATTCAACAATGCATCGAGGGCAGAATGCGCCTGCATCTTTGGCTCCTCGTCATTGAAATCAATAAGTGCTTGCGCTGCGCTCAAGAGTACCGGCTTACGATAGAGGGAGAAGGCCAACAACAGCTTGCGCTGCTCATCTTTCAGTTGCCGTGTGTAGATACAGTCGAGGAGGTTACGGGCGACATTTCCTGTCCAGATCTGAGCATAGATTGAATCCTGGAAAAAGGAGGCCAGGCTCAGGTTGCGACTGCGTAGAAAAGATGCTAGAAGAGTCAACGCAAAAGCGTGACCCTGGCAGTGTTCTACGATTGCACGCAAATCTGCTTCTGTAGCTTCTACTCTTAGTTTCCGCAGCAATTCTACGCCCTCGGTGATTTCAAGGCCTCTAACCCAATACTCCTGCATATAAGTCGGAGGATATTCGCGAGTTCCCTGTGGCCATAGACGACTGGTAAGCAGAATTCGACAGTTACACTGCTGACTATTGATGGCGTCAAGCCATTCACCGACTCCTGGACGATCTGCAAGGGCATGCCCTGTTTGCAAATTCAGCAGGTTCTCAAATTGATCCAGGACGACCAGTCGCGGCTGATCAGCAGTATTCAAAACATTAAAGAGTGCCATGGCCTGATGTTGAAGAGAGAGGTTAGTAAAATCCGGCAGAGGTTTGCCCAACACTTCAAAAAGGTTACCCGCCAGGTCAGCAAAAGTGACAGCAGGATCAATATTTAGCCAGATTGCATCAGTACTAAACGGGCCTATGCCTGCGCGACGTTGCTCTTCTGCATAGCGATAGGCCAGGGCGGCAAGTGTCGATTTGCCAACACCACCTATGCCCGTCAGCACAATGGCTGTGATGTCGGGAGAGGTAAGCCTAGCGAAAATATCCTTAACGACCTTTTCACGTTGCTGAATGGTCCTAGTATCGGTAGGAGGAGGAACCCCCATAATGCCCCGATAGGCACGTTTATCGAGAGAACCCGATTGCGGAGGATGAGTGTGATCGTTAGAGGGAACATGGACAATGATTTGCGGCACTGTGGGGAGAGAAGAAGTAGCTGAAGATGGTTGCGGGATAAGAGATGGATGGACGGTAGTTGAATGATGATCAGTTGAGCTAGATGAGACAGGGAAAAGCCATTGGAAGAGACCGATAACTACGCCGAGCACAGTAAAGATAACAATAGGTAGGATAGCAGTTAAAGATCCCTGATCACTCACTACCCAGATAACAGTACCAGCAACGATGAGCACGAGTATGATACTCGCGATAAGCCAACGAGTCCAGGGAAGTCGCTTGCGAGTACGGTCATGTTGCTGCCCTTGCGTGTTGTCGAGTTGCTGGCCCTGCTGTTGTGTCGCCATGTTCTATCTATCCCCTCGGTACTGAACGTTTTTTCAGGCACCAAGGGGATTATAACACAGGATGTGTTACTGCGCTGGAGTCACCTGAACTGCAGTGCCATAGCACAATACTTCTGTGACGCCTGCCGTGATTTCGGTTGCATCATAACGAACACCAATTATGGCATTCGCACCCACTTGCTGGGCATGTTGGATAATCAATTCATTGGCATCGTTACGCGCTTGTTCGCATAGATTGGTATAGAGTGTGATGTTCCCACCGTGATATCATGAAGATACAGTATTTCTTCCGAGCTCTAATATTTCGCGAACTTCGAAACAAAATATATGTTCAAAAGAGCACCAGAACCTCTTGACCCCATGTTGGTAATCAACGCTTATGCCCAGGGAATCTTCCCGATGGCGGATCACTTTGGCAGAATTCGATGGTACGCGCCTGATCCGCGTGCGATTCTTGAACATCACAACTTGCACGTTTCGCGTTCGCTGCGAACTACGCTGCGTAAGTGTATTTATGAAGTGCGCATGGATACGAATTTCGAGGCGGTCATACGCCACTGTGCTGCGCGGGAAGATACCTGGATCAACAAAGCATTTATTACAACCTATACCGAGTTACATTTTGCTGGGTTGGCACATAGCGTGGAGGCATGGAAAGATGGAGTGCTCGCTGGAGGGTTATATGGCGTAGCATTAGGTGGGGCTTTTATGGGCGAAAGTATGTTCTCTCTTGCCACTGATGCCTCGAAGGTCTGCCTGGTTGCGCTGGTCGAACACTTGAAAGCGCGGGGATATGTATTGCACGATGTACAGTTCTGGACGCCGCACCTGGCAACCCTGGGTGTAACGGAGATTCCACGCAAGATGTATGAACGGCGTTTGAGAGAGGCATTGTTTTTAAGTTGTACATGGGGTGAGTAATCTCTCTCTATGCTTAGCAGGTACCACTGTACCCTGGTCTGATATAATTCAGTTACCAATACAATTCTGTAATCAGTGGAGATGAACGCATGCGAATTCTCATCGCTCCCCAGTCACTCAAAGGTAGTCTCACGGCTGCCGAAGCAGGACAGGCTATTGCCCAGGGCGTACGAGCGGTCTACCCAATGGCGGAAATTGAAATCGTGCCGGTGGCGGATGGTGGGGAAGGAACGGTGCAGGCACTAGTCGATGCTACGAGAGGCCGAATTGTACAGAAGACAGTTACAGGCCCATTAGGTGAGCCTGTTCCAGCTTTCTTTGGGCTGATGGGCGATGGACGTATGGCTGCGCTGGAAATGGCGGCATGCGCTGGGCTACCGCTCGTTCCTCCTGAACGACGCAACCCGCGTATTACTACCACTTATGGAGTAGGAGAATTAATCCTGGCAGCATTAGATTATGGAAGTCGCCACTTTATCATCGGCATCGGGGGAAGCGCAACCAATGATGGAGGAGCAGGTATGGCGCAAGCATTGGGCGCTAGGCTGCTTACTAAGGAGGGAAAAGAGATTGCGCGCGGCGGGGCTGCACTGACAACATTGGCACATATCTCAACGGCAACGATGGATCCACGTTTGCAGGAATGCACGGTAGAAGTTGCAAGTGATGTGAGCAATCCACTGTGCGGACCCACAGGTGCTTCGGCAGTCTATGGGCCACAAAAAGGTGCAACGCCTGAGATGGTTGTTGAATTAGATAGAGCGCTGGCTCATTACGCGCAGATTATAGAACATGACCTTGGAGTAGCCGTTGGCGATATACCAGGGGCTGGCGCTGCTGGTGGTTTGGGTGCCGGATTGATGGCTTTCCTCCATGCAACGCTGCGACCTGGTGCTCAGATTGTTCTGGAGGCTGTGCACCTGGAAGAACGTATGCGCACAGCGGACCTGGTGATTACGGCAGAAGGACAACTCGATTCGCAAACAGCATATGGGAAGAG